>Ga0209254_10000088_pt1 | contig 56535 bp, 62 predicted proteins | sample FrelakmetDIP11DI_FD_187148 | JGI IMG/M metagenome (GOLD analysis project Ga0209254, IMG submission 187148) | Freshwater lake sediment microbial communities from the University of Notre Dame, USA, for methane emissions studies - DIP11 DI (SPAdes)... | ecosystem: Environmental > Aquatic >...
ATCCGCGTGTCGCGCAGCACGTTGAAGGTGATGCAGCTCGACCAGCGGATGTCCAGCGGCACGAGCGCGTCGCAGAGCGCTGCGAGCCAGCGCGGGCTGCCGCCGATGTTGTTGTCCATGAAGCCGACGAGACGCCGTTTCCACGCCGGCGCGCGCCCCGCGAGCATCGCCTGCGCGGCGCGGATGTCCCGCACGACGTGCTCCACCGGCCGCACGTGGTAGCGCGTGCCGAGTCCCGTGAGCGTGCAGAAGCTGCAGGTGAACGGGCAGCCGCGCGTCGCCTCGAGCGAGATCGGCACCATGGGGTTGCCGCGGACGAGGTCGAAGCGCGGCGTCGGCAGCGCCTGGGGATCGTAGGCGGCCGATCGGTAGACGGGCGCGAGGCGGCGTTCGCAGAAGTCGCGGAACAGGCGCGGCACGATGCCTTCGGCGTCGCCGATCGCGAGTGCGTCGAACCACGGCGCGCAGAGTGCGGGAAAGCCGCTCGCGAGCGGCCCGCCGAGCACGGTCTTCGCCCCGCGGCGACGGTAGTAGTGCGAGATCTGCCGCGCGCGGTCGAAGTCGGAATGCAGCGCCGAGAGGAACAGGAGATCGTAGTCGCGCGACCAGTCGGGGTCTTCCCAGGTGTCGTTGACGACGTCGATCTCGACGTGTGCGGGCAGGAGCGCGGCGATGAGCGGGCCGACCTGCGGCTGCAGCGCGCCGCGATGATGCGCGCCGCGCCGATGGTAGTCGGTGAACACCGAGACGATGCCGACGCGCACGCCTTGCCTCCGCCGCGAAGTGGGGGCGTCATTCTGCGCAGCCGGCGCCACGGAGCTGCAAGGGGAAACGCGGCGCGAATGCGTACGGGTGCGCGCGCCGGGCCACCGGCTGTCGCCGGCGCGGCGCGACCGCTCCGGGATGTCGAGCGTCCAGAGCCCGCGAAGACGCGGCTCCGGCGAACCCGTCGGGCGTTCAGCCGCGCGAAGGGCCGGTCGCCGCTCTCTGAGCGAGACGTGTCGGTCCCGCGGGCTCTAGGTCGGCTCTAGGTCAGCTCTAGGTCTGCTCTAGGTCTTCGCTTCCTTGCCCGCGAAGCCGTCGAGCTCGAGCCCGAGGCGGCTCGCCTCGATCACCGCCTGCGTGCGGTTGGCGACGTTGAGCGCGCGCAGGATCGCCGCGACGTGGATCTTCACCGTGCCTTCGGCGAGGTGCAGCTCGCGGCAGATCAGCTTGTTCGGCATGCCCTGGAGCATGAGCGCGAGCACCTGCGCCTGGCGGTCGGTGAGTCCGAGGTCCCGGGGCGTGCGCGGACGGGACGCGTAGCCCATCACCCGTGGCCTTCCCGGCTCGTCGAACGCACTCCCGCCCAGCGCTTCGCGCGGGATGAACGGCGTGCCCGAGAGCACGATGCGCAGGGCGTGCAGCATCACGTCGTTGCTGGAGGACTTCGGGATGAAGCCCATGGCGCCGCCGTCGATGGCGCGCAGCACGTCCTCGCTCGCGTCTGACCCCGAAAGCACGACGACGGGGATCATCGGATAGCCGGCGCGCAGTTCGCCGAGCAGGCTGAACCCTTCCGCACCGGGAAGGTTGAGGTCGAGCAGCATGAGGTCGGCGTCGGAGTGCGACGCCGCCAGCTCGCGGGCGCCGCCAGCGTCGTCCGCCGCGAAGACCTGGACCTCCTCGTCCAGTTGCTTGAGGACGTGGTGTAACGCCTCCAGGATCAGTGGATGGTCGTCGACGACGAGGATCTTCACGGCGCGCACCCCGGCGTATTGTTGATCTGAGCGCCGGATACTAGCACCTGCCACGAAAAGGGTTTTACGGACAAGCACTTCGCGTGCGCCGACGCCCTCGGCTGCAAGAAACGTCGTTGATGCAATAAGACTTTCCGCCTAGTCCATCCGGCTAGTCCCGATGGATGACGGCCGCGCGCCGTGGCGCGCGCGACGCGAGGGCACAATCGCACGAGGGGTTTTGCGATCCGCCGGCCCCCACTTGCCCCTGCCGCCGCCCGCCGCCCGCCTTCGCCTTCTCGATGCGCATCCTGATCGTCGACGATCACCCGCTCATCCGCGAAGGCCTGGCGAACGTGCTCGCCGAGCTCGACCAGACGGCCGAGGTGACCGCCGCAGCCAACGCTGCCGACGCACTGGCGCAACTCACCGCCGAACCGGATCTGTCGCTGGTGCTCCTCGACCTCGCGCTCCCCGGCGTCGACGGCCTGAGCCTGCTCGAGCAGGTGCGCGCCGCGCGGCCCGACGTGCCGGTCGTGGTGCTCTCGGGCACCGACAACCGCGAAACGGTGCTGGCGTCGATCGAGCTCGGCGCCATGGGCTTCATCTCGAAGCGTTCGCCCACCCGCGTGCTGGTGAACGCGCTGCGGCTCGTGCTCGCCGGCGGCGTGTACGTGCCGCCCGAGGCGCTCGACGCGCCCGGCATGGCGGTCGAGCAGTGCGCGGCGGAGAGCGCCAAGTCGGACGACGCGCGGCTGGCGCTCGCAAGCCTGGAGCAGCTCGGCCTCACGGACCGCCAGGCCGCGGTGCTCGCGCTCATCATCGAGGGCAAGCCGAACAAGATGATCTGTCGCGAGCTCGATCTCGCGGAGGGCACGGTGAAGACCCACATCTCCGCGATCCTGCGCGCGCTCGACGTCACCAACCGCACGCAGGCGGTGTACAAGCTGGCAACGCTCGGCGCGCGCATTCCGGCGCTCGCCATCGGCAGCCGCCCGCGTCCTGACGACGATTGAGAATCGGCGAGGAGCGCGTCCGGAACGCCGCCCCTCGGCGGCAGCTTACGCAGGTCGAAGCGCTTCGATCATCCGGATGGATGATGTCGGTTGGACGAACAGGGATCCGCCGTCGCGAGTGTCCATGTCGATTGCGGACGGGCGGTGAACCTCTCGTGGTCGGCGGGGCACGCACCGGCGCGGAGCGAGAAGCGTCAATGCGAAGAGGCGGCAGCTACAACCCGAGCCGACGCCAGATCTCGACCGTCAGCGCCGCCTGGTTCATCGTGTAGAAGTGCAGGCCCGGCGCGCCGCGGTCGAGGAGCGTCCGGCACAGCTCGGTCACGACGTCGAGCCCGAAGGCGCGGATCGACTCCACGTCGTCGGCGTAGCCCGCGAGCTTCATGCGCAGCCAGCGCGGGATCTCCGCGCCGCAGGCGTCGGAGAAGCGTGCGAGCTGCGCGAAGTTGCCGATCGGCATGATGCCCGGAACGATCGGCAGCTCGAGGCCGGCCCCCTCGCACTCGTCGACGAACCGGAAGTAGGCGTCCGCATTGTAGAAGTACTGCGTGATCGCGGCGTCGGCGCCGGCCTGCACCTTGCGCTTGAAGTTGGCGACGTCGTCACCGTGGCTGCGCGACTGCGGGTGCGTCTCCGGGTAGCACGCCACCTCGATGCGGAACCAGTCGCCGGTCGTCTTGCGGATGAGCTCGACCAGTTCGTTGGCGTAGCGAAGCTCGCCGGCGCTCGCGCTTCCCGACGGCAGGTCGCCGCGCAGCGCGACGATGTGCCGGATGCCGTTCGCCTTGTAGCGCTCGAGGATCGCGGCGATGTCGGCGCGCGTCGAGCCGATGCACGAGAGATGCGGCGCGGCCTGCTGCCCGGACGCCTGGATCTCGAGCACGGTCTCCAGCGTCCGGTCGCGGGTGGAGCCGCCCGCGCCGAAGGTCACCGAGAAGAACTCCGGCTTCAGCGCCGCGAGCTCGGCGCGCGTGGCGCGCAGCTTCTCCAGGCCCTCGGGCGTCTTCGGCGGGAAGAACTCGAACGAGTAGGTGCGGCGATGGCGTTTCTGCTTTTCCAAAGTTTCCCGGGCGGGCGCACGTCGCGCGCAGGGCCGAACCCTGCGCCGCCGTCGCTCGCGAGCCTCCGTCTGCGTCCGTGGCGGGGCGGGCGGCCCCGTGTGCGGCGCCGCCCGCGACTCGGCTGATTCGCGACCGCTGCCCGCGTGCGGCGGGCGGCGTCGGCGCGACCTAGTAGCGGTAGGTGTCCGGCTTGTACGGACCGGACTTCGCCACGCCAATGTACTTCGCCTGGTCGTCGCTCAGCTCGGTGAGCTGCGCGTTCAGCTTCTTGAGCTGCAGGCGGGCCACCTTCTCGTCGAGGTGCTTCGGCAGCACGTAAACGCCGACCGGGTACTGGTCGGTGCGCGTGAAGAGCTCGATCTGCGCGATCGTCTGGTTCGCAAACGAGCTCGACATCACGTAGCTCGGGTGGCCGGTGCCGCAGCCGAGGTTCACCAGGCGCCCCTTGGCGAGCACGATGATCCGCTTGCCGTCGGGGAAGATGACGTGGTCGACCTGCGGCTTGATCTCCTCCCACTTGTACTTCTCGAGGGCGGCGATGTCGATCTCGTTGTCGAAATGGCCGATGTTGCAGACGATCGCCTGATCCTTCATCTTCGCCATGTGATCGTGGGTGATCACGTGGTAGTTGCCGGTCGCGGTGACGAAGATGTCCGCCTTGTCCGCGGCGTAGTCCATGGTGACGACGCGATAGCCTTCCATCGCCGCCTGCAGCGCGCAGATCGGGTCGATCTCGGTCACCCACACCTGCGCCGACAGCGCGCGCAGGGCCTGCGCCGAGCCCTTGCCGACGTCGCCATAGCCCGCGACGACTGCGATCTTGCCGGCGACCATCACGTCGGTCGCGCGCTTGATGCCGTCGACGAGCGACTCGCGGCAGCCGTACAGGTTGTCGAACTTGCTCTTGGTGACCGAGTCGTTGACGTTGATCGCCGGGAAGGCGAGCCTGCCTTCCTTCGCCATCTGGTAGAGGCGCTTCACGCCCGTGGTGGTCTCTTCGGTCACGCCCTTCACCTGCTTGAGGCGCGCCGCGTACCAGCCGGGCTGCGCGGCGAGGCGTTTGCGGATCGCCGCGAACAGCACGCGCTCCTCCTCGCTCGTCGGCTTCGCGATCACCGACGGGTCGCTCTCCGCCCACGTGCCGAGGTGCAGGAGCAGCGTCGCGTCGCCGCCGTCGTCGAGGATCATGTTGGCCTGCCTGCCGTCCGGCCACTCGAAGATGCGGTGGGTGAACTCCCAGTACTCCTCGAGCGACTCGCCCTTGAAAGCGAACACGGGCGTGCCTTCGGCGGCGAGTGCGGCGGCGGCGTGGTCCTGGGTCGAGAAGATGTTGCACGAGGCCCAGCGCACCTGCGCGCCGAGCGCCTGCAGCGTCTCGACCAGCACGGCGGTCTGAATGGTCATGTGCAGCGAGCCCGCGATGCGCGCGCCTTTCAGCGGCTGGCTCGCGGCGAACTCCTCGCGGATCGCCATGAGGCCGGGCATCTCGGTCTCGGCGATGCGGATCTCGCGACGGCCCCACCCGGCGAGGGCGAGGTCGGCGACGTGGAAGTCCTGGGTGCGTTTCGGATCGACGACGGCGTTCATGTGTTGGCTCCTGGGGCTTGGGGCCGGAACGCGGTCGGGAGAGGGGCGGCTGCCGCGCTCGCCGACCGGGCGTCCTGCCACGAGTCAGCGAGCGCCGTTCGAAAAACCTGAGCCTGGCAGGGTCTTTGCGACCCCGTTGCAGCGCTCCTCAGGAAGCGCGGATTCTAACCTGCGCGGGCGCCGCCGATGCAACCGGCATGCGTGAAGATCTCCCCGGACTCGGCCATTCTTCACTTGCCGCATTCGCGCCCGGCCGGCGCTATGCTCCGTGTTTCGGTGACCCTGTTGCCGATACGCGCCGGGAACTCGCCATGCACCTCCTCGAGCCCATCGTCGCCGTGCAACACGAGATCGCCGCGATCCGCCGCGACATCCACGCGCACCCCGAGCTCTGCTTTGCGGAGGTGCGGACCTCGGACCTGGTGGCCGCCAAGCTCGAGGCGTGGGGCATCCCCGTGCATCGCGGCCTCGGCAAGACGGGCGTCGTCGGCATCGTCGGGAACGGCACCTCGGATCGCGCCGTCGGACTGCGTGCCGACATGGACGCGCTGCCGATGACCGAGCTCAACACGTTCGCGCACGCGTCGAGACATGCCGGCCGCATGCACGCCTGCGGCCACGACGGCCACGTCGCGATGCTGCTCGCCGCCGCCAGGCATTTCGCCCGGCACCGCAACTTCGACGGTACGGTGTATCTCGTCTTCCAGCCGGCGGAGGAGGGCGGCGGCGGGGCGCGCGAGATGATCCGCGACGGGCTGTTCGAGCGCTTCCCGATGGAGGCGATCTTCGGCATGCACAACTGGCCGGGCCTCCCTGCGGGGCAGTTCGCGCTGCGTGCCGGGCCGGTCATGGGATCGTCGAACGAGTTCAAGATCGTCGTCCGCGGCAAGGGCTCGCACGCGGCGCTCCCGCACAACGGCCTCGACCCGATCCCCGTAGCCTGCCAGATGGTGCAGGCGTTCCAGACCATCCTCACGCGCAACAAGCGGCCGATCGAGGCCGGCGTCATCTCCGTGACGATGATCCACGCCGGGGAGGCGACCAACGTCGTGCCCGACTTCGCCGAGCTGCAGGGGACGGTGCGCACCTTCACGCCCGAGACCCTCGACCTGATCGAGCGCCGCATGCGCGAGATCGCCGCGCACACCGCTGCGGCGTTCGGCTGCGAGTGCGATTTCGAGCTCGCGCGCAACTACCCGCCGACGATCAACCACGCCGCCGAGACCGACTTCGCGCGCGGGGTGATGGCGGAGATCGTCGGCGCCGAGAACGTGCGCGACTTCGAGCCGACGCTCGGCGCCGAGGACTTCGCCTACTTCCTGCTGGAGAAGCCGGGGTGCTACGTGGTGATCGGCAACGGCGACGGCGATCACCGTGAGCGCGCCGCCGGACCGTGCGTCCTGCACAACCCGCACTACGACTTCAACGACGATCTCATCCCGCTCGGCGCGACCTACTGGGTGCGGCTTGCGGAGCGCTGGCTTGCGACGCCGCGCTGAGGCCGGTTGGCCGCCCGTCTCCGGCAGCACGCAGGAAAGCAGAAGGGGCGCCGCGGCGCCCCTTCCTGGTTGCCTCTGGTCGGCCGCGCGATCAGGCCGGCACCGCCGCGCGCTTGATCCCCGCGTCGGCCGCGAGCGCCGCAGCCTTGTCGGTGCGCTCCCAGGTGAACTCCGGCTCCTCGCGGCCGAAGTGCCCGTAGGCGGCGGTCTTCTCGTAGATCGGCCGCAGGAGGTCGAGCATTTGCACGATGCCCTTCGGCCGCAGGTCGAAGTGCTTCTGCACCAGCTCGGCGATCTTCTCGTCGGAGACCTTGCCGGTGCCGGAGGTCGTGACCATCACCGACGTCGGCCGCGCCACGCCGATGGCATACGAAACCTGCACCAGGCACTTCGACGCGAGGCCTGCCGCGACGACGTTCTTCGCCACGTAGCGTGCCGCGTAGGCCGCGGAGCGGTCCACCTTCGACGGGTCCTTGCCGGAGAACGCACCGCCGCCGTGCGGGGCGGCGCCGCCGTAGGTGTCGACGATGATCTTGCGGCCCGTCAGGCCGCAGTCGCCGTGCGGGCCGCCGATGACGAAGCGCCCCGTCGGGTTGACGAGATACTTCACCTCGCCCTTCAGCAGCGCCTTCGGCAGCACCGGCTTGATGACCTCCTCGATCACCGCCTGCGAAAGCTCGGCGTGAGCGACGTCGGCGTCGTGCTGCGTCGAGAGCACCACGGTGTCGATCGCCTCCGGCTTGCCGTCGACGTAGCGCACCGTCACCTGCGACTTCGCGTCGGGACGCAGCCACGGCAGCCGGCCATCGCGCCGCAGGAGCGACTGGCGCTCGACGAGGCGGTGCGAGAGGTAGATGGGCAGCGGCATGAGCTGCGGCGTCTCGTCGCACGCATAGCCGAACATGAGGCCCTGGTCGCCCGCACCCTGCTCGAGGTTGAGGCCGCGACCCTCGTCGACGCCCTGGGCGATGTCCTGCGATTGCTTGTCGTAGGTAACGAGCACCGCGCACGCGCGGTAGTCCATGCCGTAGTCGGCGTTGTCGTAGCCGATGCGCTTGACCACGCCGCGCGCGATCTGCTGGTAGTCGATGTGTGCGCCGGTGGTGATCTCGCCCGCGAGGAGGATCAGGCCGGTGTTGACGAGCGTCTCGGCGGCCACGCGCGAATGCTTGTCCTGCGCGAGGATCGCATCGAGAATCGCGTCGGAAATCTGATCCGCGACCTTGTCGGGATGTCCCTCGGACACCGACTCTGAAGTAAAGAGATAGCTCGACATCACCTCGTTCCTGGAAGGCATGGGGTAGGAAAAGCGGATCGGAAAGAATAGCATGGCCGTTGCCAGGCCCTTGTCCCAGAACGTCAAACGGGCGGATGCAAGCCCCTGGTCGACGCGTATGACGACGGGCTGTGGCGACGTCCTTCGATGGCAGCCGACGCCGCATTGATGCGACTGGCGCGGCTGGCGGCAGGCGTTCCGCTGCCTCGCCTCCACGCTGCCGGTGCGTTGCTCGGGCGGCTCGCCTATCGCTTCTCGTCGCGGTTTCGTGCGCGGCTCGAAGAGAACCTCGCGCAGGCGGGGTACACCGATCCTGCACTTGCGATCGCCGCGAGCGCCGAAATCGGCAAGGGCGTGCTGGAGCTGCCGCGACTCTGGCTGCGCCCGCACGAGGAGGTCGCGGCGCTCGTCGTGCGCGTGGAGGACGAGCCGGTGCTCGCGCGCGCGCTCGCGCTCGGCCGCGGCGTCATCTTTCTCACGCCGCACCTCGGCTGCTTCGAGATCACCGCGCAGTGGTACACCCGCCGCGCGCCGCTGACGATCCTCTACCGGCCACCGCGCAAGGCGGCACTCGCGCCGCTGATGCTCGCCGGTCGCAGCCGGCCCAACATGCGGACCGCGACGACCGACCTCGCCGGCGTGCGTACGCTGCTCAAGGCGCTGCGCGCGAAGGAGGCGATAGGCATGCTGCCCGACCAGGTGCCGAGCCGCGGCGAGGGCGATTGGGCGTCGTTCTTCGGTCGCCCGGCCTACACCATGACGCTCGCCGTCCGGCTTGCGAAGAGCACGGGCGCGCCGATCGTGATCGCCTACGCGGAGCGGTTGCCCGCGGCTGCGGGTTACGTGCTGCGCTTCCTGCCGATGCCGGAGCGCCGCGCCGAGGAGAGCGGCGGTGCATGGGTGAATCGCGCGATGGAGGACGTGGTGCGACGACTGCCGGTGCAATACCTGTGGGCCTACAACCGCTACAAGCGACCCGCTGGGGCGGAGCCGCCGCCGGCGGCGGCGGGCGACGGCGGGCGCGAACGCCCGAGCGTCCTGCGCGACGCGTAGCGCGAGCGATCGGCACCAGGGCGCGTTCTGTACAATCGCGGCGGCTCGGCGACCACGATGGCGCCGAGCCTCTGACCTCCCCTGCCCTTGGCTGCCGACGACCTTCAGGCCGCGCAATGCGCGACACTGCCGCAGCACTTGCCGCTCGCGGTACGCGTCGCCTTCGCCTGCGTCGGGCGGTTGCCGCTGCGTCTCGTGCACGCGCTCGGCGCGGCGCTCGGCCGGCTCGCGCTCCTGCTCTTCGCCGACGAGCGTCGTCGTCTGCAAGAGAACCTGCGGTGCGCGGGGCTTCAAGCGCGCGTGCCTTCGACCGACTGCGCCGCGGAGTCCGGGAAGATGCTGCTCGAACTGCTCTGGCTGTGGCGGCGGCCGCAGGCGGAGGTCGCGCGGCTTGTGCGCAGCGTGTCGGGCGTCGATCGCGTCATGGAGGCGCACGCCCGCGGGTGCGGCGTGGTCTTCCTCACGCCGCACCTCGGCTGTTTCGAGGTCGCGGCGCAGTACGCGGCGTCTTACGCGCCGATCACCGTGATGTACCGGCCGCCGCGACAGCGCGCGTTCCGCGCACTCGCCGAAAGCGGCCGGCGACGCGAGAACGTCCGGCTCGTGCCGTCGAACACCCGCGGCGCGACGGCCCTGCTGGCGGCCTTGCGGCGCGGTGAGTGGATCGGCCTGCTGCCCGACCAGGTGCCGGCGGCGGACCACGGCGAGTGGGCGGAGTTCTTCGGCCGGCCCGCGTACACCATGACCCTCGCGCCGCGGCTCGCCGAGCGCTCCGGAGCGGCCATCGTGCTCGCGTGCTGCGAGCGACTGCCGCATGGTTGCGGATACGCGATGCATCTCGAGCCGCTGCCGGCGCCGCTCCCGGGTGAGACCGACGTGCGTTGCCTCAACCGCGCGCTGGAAAACCTCATCCGGCGCTGCCCGGCGCAGTACCTTTGGTCCTACAACCGTTACAAGGTGCCGGCGGGGGTCGTCGGCCCGCAAGGGCTATGCGCCGGCGCGGCGGTGACCGCTGCCGACGGTCGGAACGCGGGCGGGACGGAACGCCACCCGGAAACCCACGTGGACGAACGCAAAGCGCTGACAGGGGGCGGATGAGGCTTCGCTTCACGAAGATGCAGGGCGTCGGCAACGACTTCGTCGTCGTCGACGGCGTGCGTCAGGACGTCGTCATGACGACGACGCTCGCCCGCGCGCTCGCCGACCGGCACTTCGGCGTCGGCTGCGACCAGCTGCTGCTCGTCGAGCCGCCGGCGAGCGCGGGCGTCGACTTCCGCTATCGCATCTTCAACGCCGACGGCGGCGAGGTCGAGCAGTGCGGCAACGGCGCACGCTGCTTCGTGCGCTTCGTGCACGACCAGGGCCTGAGCGACCGGCGCGAGATCCGCGTGGAGACACGCTCGGGGGTGATCGTGCCGCGGCTGGAGGCGAACGGCGAGGTGAGCGTCGACATGGGGGCACCGGTGTGCGAGCCGGCGCGCGTGCCGTTCGACGCGAGCGGGCTCGCGCCGATCAGCGCGCGCGAGGTCGACCGCTATCGCGACGCGCCGGCCGTGTGGCCGATCGACGTCGACGGCGTGTGCGTGGAAGCGACGGTGCTCTCCATGGGCAATCCCCACGCTGTGCAATTCGTCGCCGACGTCGCCGCCGCACCCGTGGCTGCGCAGGGACCGCGCATCGAGTCGCACCCGCGCTTCCCGGCGCGCGTGAACGCGGGTTACGCAGAGGTCGTCGATGACGCGCGCATACGCGTGCGCGTCTACGAGCGCGGCGCCGGCGAAACGCTTGCCTGCGGCACCGGTGCGTGCGCGGCGGTCGTCGCGGGCGTCCGCCGTGGGCTGCTGCAGGACAAAGTGCGCGTGGCGACGCGCGGCGGGGAATTGACGATCGCTTGGGCGGGCGCGGACAATCACGTGATCCTCACCGGCTCGGCCGTGCGCGTGTTCGAGGGCGAAGTCGACGTCGACGCGCTGCTCGATTCCCTGCCGCGGGAGGCAGTGTCGGAAGATGATCCACCCTCGGGGCGCGCATGAAGGCAGAAGAAGTCGCAGACTACCTGCGCAGTAATCCGGCGTTCTTCGCCCAGTACGCGGATCTCCTCGCGCAGGTGCACGTGCCGCATCCGCACGGCGGCCGCGCGATCCCGCTCGCGGAACGCCAGGTGCTGTCGCTGCGCGAGAAGTCGCGGGCGCTCGAGGCGAAGCTCGGCGAGCTGATCCAGTTCGGCGAGGAGAACGACGCCATCGCCGCCAAGGTGCACAAGCTCGCGCTCGGCCTGCTCGCGCCGGCCGCGCGCGAAGGCGTCGAGGCCGCTCTCGCGCAGCACCTGCGCGAGGACTTCGGCGTGCCGCAGGTCGCATTGCGCGTCTGGCACGGCGACGGCGACATGAAGGCGAACGTGGCGAGCACGGAGCTGCGCGAGTACGCCGCTTCGCTCAGCCATCCCTACTGCGGCCCCAACAACGGCTCCGAAGCGATGTCGTGGTTCGGCGAGGGGGCGCCGCAGGTGCGCTCGTGCGCCCTGGTGCCCCTGCGCCGCGAGGGCGAGACCTTCGGACTGCTCGCGCTCGGCGCCGAGAGCGAGCGGCGCTTCTATCCCGAGATGGGCACGGTGTACCTCGAGCGCATCGGCGAGATGGCGAGCGCGGCGCTCGCCCGCGTGCTCGGGTGAAGCGCCGGCGCGCGCGGTCAGCCCCCGAGCCCGCAGCGGCGTCCGGCACGACAAGCGCGCCGCGCACCGTCGATCCGCGCACCGAGGTGCGCGACGCATTCCTCGACCACCTCGCGCTCGAACGCCGGCTGTCGCCCGCGACGCGCCGCAACTATGCCCGCGACATCACGACCCTGTTCGCGCTGCACCCCGGGGTTGCGCTGGAAGCGTTCGAGATCCATCACGTGCGCCGCGCCGTCGCGCAGCTGCACTCGTGCGGCCTGCAGCCGGGGACGCTGGGCCGCGCGCTCTCCGCGTGGCGGACGTTCTTCCGCTGGCTCGCGCGCAAGCGCGGCCTCCGTGCCGACCCGTGCAACGGCGTGCGCGCGCCGAAGGCAAGCCGGCCGTTGCCGAAGGCGCTCTCACCCGACGCGGCGAGCCGACTGCTCGACGCGCCCGCGGAAACGCCGCTCGAGCTGCGCGACCGCGCGATGTTCGAGCTTTTCTATTCGTCAGGACTGCGGCTCGCCGAGCTGGTGGCCCTCGATCTCGACGCCGGTGCGACGATCGTGCGCGCTGGCGAAGTGACGGTGACCGGCAAGGGAGGGCGGACGCGCACCGTGCCGGTGGGCGCCGCAGCGCGCAGGGCGCTCTCGGCCTGGCTCGAGCGGCGCGACGGCCTCCGACCGCGCCCGGCGGCGCTCTTCGTGGGCGCGCGCGGGGAACGGGTGCATCCGAGCGTGGTGCGCGCACGGCTCGCGCAGCAGGCGCGGCGCGCGGGCCTCGATCAGCACGTGCATCCGCATGTGCTCCGGCACTCCTTCGCGAGCCACCTGCTCCAGTCCTCGGGCGACCTCCGCGCCGTGCAGGAGCTGCTCGGTCACGCCAACATCGCCACGACGCAGGTCTACACGCATCTCGACTTCCAGCACCTGGCGCGGGCCTACGACCAGGCGCACCCGCGGGCGCGGCGCAAGTGAAGCCGGGGCACGGTCGCGGCGAACGCCCGCAGCGGACACGGGGCGAATCGCGCGGCTTCCTCGGCCGCGGCAGCCGGCGCGCAAGACCCGGCGACATCGCCGCCGCCGCAGTGCCGACCATCGCGGCTGCGGGTCGCCTGCCGCGACTCCTGCTGCGCGAGGGGCGCGAGCGCTCGGTGCTCAAGGGGCATCCCTGGATATTCTCGGGCTCGGTGCTGCGCGTCGAAGGCGAGGCAGTCTCGGGCGACCTCGTCGAGGTATGCGCGGCCGACGGCACACGGCTCGCGGTGGCGGGCTACAGCCCCAAGTCGCAGATCCGCGCGCGCGTCTGGACCCGCGAAGCGCTGGACGTCGACGCCGCTTTCCTCGCGTCGCAGGTGCGGGCGTCGGTGGCGCGGCGTGCAGCCCTGCTCGAAGCGGAAGCGCTCCAGGCCTGCCGCCTCGTGCACGGCGAGAGCGACGGCATCCCCGGCTTCGTCGCCGACCGCTATGGCGACGTCATCGTCGTGCAGGTGAGCTCGGCAGCGGCCGAGTGCGTGCGCGAAACGCTCTTTTCGGCCCTCGTCGAGGCGACGGGCTGTGCGTCCGTGTACGAGCGATCCGAGGCCGAGGTGCGGGCGCTCGAGGGACTTCCCGCCCGCGCGGGGCTGGTGCGAGGCGAGAGTCGGCCTGGCTGTGCGCTGATCCGCGAGCACGGGCTGTCGTACGCCGTCGACGTCGTTTCCGGCCAGAAGACCGGGTTCTATCTCGACCAGCGCGACAACCGCGCACTCGTCGCCCGTCATGCCGAGGGCCGGGACATCCTCAACTGCTTCTGCTACACCGGTGCCTTCAGCATTGCGGCGCTTGCGGCCGGTGCGCGCAGCGCCTGCTCGATCGACAGCGCCGGAAGCGCGCTCGAGCTCGCCCGCGAGAACGCTGCCCTGAACGCCCTCGACCCGGCGCGGATGCAATGGCTGGAGGCGGACGTCTTCACTGCATTGCGCGCGTTCAGGGCCGAGGGACGCGACTTCGACCTCGTCGTGCTCGATCCGCCCAAGCTCGCGCCCAGCGCGGCACACGCGGAGCGCGCGGCGCGCGCGTACAAGGACGTGAACCTGCTCGCGCTGACCCTGCTGCGGCGCGGCGGACTGCTCTTCACGTTCTCGTGCTCCGGCGGCGTGAGCGGCGAGCTGTTCCACAAGATCGTCGCCGGCGCCGCCAGCGACGTCGGCGTCGATGCGCAGCTGCTCGGCCGCCTGCAGGCCGCGCCCGACCACCCGGCGTTGCTCTCCTTCCCCGAGGGCGAATATCTCAAGGGTCTGATGCTGAAAAGGATTTGAGCTCGTCCGGCGACGCGGGCAAGTGGTGGCGCTGCACCCGCGCCACCGCTACAATCGCGCGCCTCGATCGGGACGTCGGCCGGCCTCGGAACCACCGCTGTGCCGGTCGTTCCAACCGCCTTGCGCGAGGCGGGCGGGAGCGCAACGAACACATGGCCAATGCTTCGATGGTGCCGGTCACCATCCTCACCGGCTTTCTCGGTGCGGGCAAGACCACACTGCTCAACCGCATCCTGAAGGAGGAGCATGGGAGCCGCATCGCCGTCATCGAGAACGAGCTCGGCGAGGCGGGCGTCGACAACGAGATCCTGCTGCAGGACGACCGCGAGCAGATCGTCGAGATGAACAACGGCTGCATCTGCTGCACCGTGCGCGGCGACCTCGTGCGCATCCTCGGCGACTTGCGGACGAAGCGCGAGGACGGCGCGCTCGCGTTCGAGCGCGTCATCATCGAGACCACGGGCATGGCCGACCCCGGCCCGGTAGCGCAGACGTTCTTCATGGACGAGCGGATCGGCGAGTACTACCTGCTCGACTCCATCGTCACCATCGTGGACGCGATGCACGGCACGCGCCAGCTCGACGAGTTCACCGAGGCGCAGGAGCAGGTCGGGTTCGCCGACCGCATCCTGCTCTCCAAGACCGACCTCGCGAGCGCGCCGGAGGTCGAGGCGCTCAGGCATCGCCTCGCCCGCATGAACCCGCGTGCGCCGATCAAGCCGGTGCACTTCGGCGTTGCGCCGATCGACGAGATCCTCGACATTCGCGGCTTCAACCTCAACGCGATCCTCGACGTCGATCCGGCGTTCCTCGAGGAAGCCGAGCACGAGCACGCGGACGCGGTGCGATCGTTCGTCTTCCGCGCCGAGCGGCCGTTCGACGGTCGCCGGCTCGAGGAATTCCTGTCGGCCATGATCCAGGTGCGCGGGGCCGACATGCTGCGCTACAAGGGTGTCCTTCACCTCGAGGGCAACCCGAACCGGGTCGTGTTCCAGGGCGTTCACATGCTCATGGGCGGCGACGTCGGTAAGCCGTGGGGTGCGGACGAGAAGCGCGAGAGCAAGCTCGTGTTCATCGGCCGCAACCTTCCCGAAGACCTTTTCATCGAGGGACTCGAGCAATGTCTCGTGAAAGCACAGTGAAGAAGCCGCGCAGCGCGGGCAGCGCGACCGCCGCGCCACCGGCAGCGCCGCCGGCCGCCCCGGCGTCGGGAGGGGCGCTTCCGACCGAGGCAGAGCTGCTGAAGATGCCTGCCGACGACTACATGAACGACGTCCAGCTCGCGTTCTTCCGCGCGCGACTGCTCGAGATGAAGCAGCAGCTCGAGGAGAACGCAGGCGCGACCTCCGAGCACCTGCGCGAGAACGAGGTCGTCCCCGATCCGGCCGACCGCGCCACCATCGAGGAGGAGCACGCGCTCGAGCTGCGCGCGCGCGACCGCGAGCGCAAGCTCATGAAGAAGATCGAGCAGTCGCTGCGGCGCATCGAGGACGGCTCCTATGGCTGGTGCGAGGAGACCGGCGAGCCGATCGGCGTCGCGCGGCTGCTCGCGCGTCCCACCGCGACGCTCTCGGTCGAGGCGCAGCAGCGCCGCGAGCTGAAGCAGAAGATGTACGGCGAATAGACGCCGCCGGGCCGCGCGCGGCGCGGCCCGGCGGCGAGCTCTCGTCCTGTCGCCGCCCTCCAGGCGACGCCCCTCCGGTCGCCGCGTGCGGCCGGATTCGCTTTCGGCGCCGACTTCTTCCCGTGCGCGCGAGGGCGCGAACGCGCCGAAATTCACGTCCGCCGCGCGGGCAGTGTGTCGCCGCCCGGGCCCGCTGTGGCGAAGCGCACGAGTGAACCGGGCTGGCTCGTGGCGGCACAGGTCGCCTATGGTAGAACCTAGCGGCTCCCGCCCGTTTTGCGCCCCAAAGCCCCAGCCGCTCGTGGTTTTCTCGTTCTTCGCGAAGAAGCAGCCGGCCAAGCCGGCGGCCCGGCCCGCGGCGCGCAAGCCGGCCGCCGCGCCGCCGCCCCCGGCGGCACCGCTCACCGAGGCCGGCGAAGACCTCGACTTCACGAACTTCAGCCCCACGCCGGGGGCGGAGCGCGCTGGCCCGACCACGGCTCCTGACCCGGCCGCGGACGGCCAGGGACAGCCGTTCCTGCCCACGAGCGCCCTCTCGATTCCCCTGCCGGACTGGCTGGACGACCCCGCGAAGGGTGCGCCGCCCGAGCCGGCATCGCGCCCGCTCGCGGCGCCCCGGCCGCCCGACTCGATCCTCTCCATCGAGGTCGAGAGCGGCATGAGCGAGGTGCCGGCGGCCATCGAGGAAACCGCGATCCTGTTCGCGAACGGCCAGTCGCAGGAGGCGCTGGTGAGGATCGGCGAGGCAATCGCGGGCGACGGCGTGCCCGGCTGGGAGCTCCAGGCGTGGCTGATGCGATTCGACCTGCACCAGCACCTGGGACAGCGCGCCGAGTTCGAGGACAAGGCGCTCGACTTCGTGGTCCGCTTCGAGCGCTCGCCGCCGATGTGGACCGACGCGCCGCCGCCGGTGGCGACGCCCGCGGCCATACGCACCGGCGGCGCCGGACACGTCGCGCTCACCGGCGGCCTGACCGCGGCGAGCGCCGCGGCCGTCGAGCACCTGAGGCGCATGCAGGAGAAGCAGCCGCGGCTCCGCCTCGACGTCGGGCGCCTGAACGGGATCGACGGCGCCGGGGCGCGCCTGCTTCTCGACACGCTGAAGGCGGCGCGCAAGTCCGGCAAGGATCTCTACTTCACCGGCGAGGCGGAGCTGCTGCGGCTCATCCAGGCGCAGGCGCCTTCGGGTGACCGGAACGCGGACCCCGCGCTCTGGCTGCTCGCGCTCGAGATCGCGCAGCAGCTCGGCGACGAGCAGCGCTACGAGGATCTGGCGCTCGAGTACACCATCACCTACGAGGTCTCGCCGCCCGCGTGGGAGAGGGTCCCGCCGCGCACGACAGCGCGGGACGAATCCGCTGCGGGCACGGCGGCGGGCGGATCGGACGTGTTCGTGGTGGAAGGCGATATCACCGGTCCCGGCGACCGGGTGCTCGCCGAGCTCGAGGCGTTCGCGGCCACCGCCGATCCGGTGGTGATCGACCTCGAGCGCACGCGGCGGGTCGACTTCGTGAGCGCGGGCCAGCTCCTCAACCTGCTCGCGCAGGTCAAGCAGTCCGGCAAGTCGATCGACATCCGCGGCGCCAACCAGCTCGTCATGGCGCTCTTCGCGATGATGGGGATCCGCGAGCTCGCGCGCCTCGTGCCGAGGAAATAGGCGGGCGAGCGCATCTCCGCCCAAGCGGGCGGGGCAAGCTGACATCGGGCGGGCTTGAATCCCGCGCTCGCCGCCCGCATTCTCGCGTTTTGCGAACCGGCGAGGCGGCATGGAACAGTTCCACGGCACGACCATCGTCTCGGCGCGGCGCGGGAACCATGTCGCGCTCGGCGGCGACGGCCAGGTCACCCTCGGCAACGTGGTGATCAAGGCGGGCGCGCGCAAGGTGCGCCGCCTCTACCACGATCGCATCCTCGCCGGCTTCGCGGGCGGCACTGCGGACGCGTTCACCCTCTTCGAGCGGTTCGAGGCGAAGCTCGAGAAGCACCAGGGCCATCTGCTGCGCTCGGCGGTCGAGCTCGCCAAGGACTGGCGGACCGACCGCATCCTGCGCCGGCTCGAGGCAATGCTCGCCGTCGCCGACCGCGAGGTGTCGCTCGTCATCACCGGCAACGGCGACGTGCTCGAGCCGGAGCAGGGGTTGATCGCGATCGGTTCCGGCGGCCCCTACGCGCAGGCGGCGGCGCGGGCGCTGCTCGACAACACCGAGCTCGATCCGGAGGCGGTCGTGCGCAAGTCGCTCGCCATCGCCGGCGACATCTGCATCTACACCAACCAGCAGCACACCGTCGAGGTGCTGCGGTAAGTCCCGTCTCCCGGGACAGCCCGCTGCCGCATCCGACAGGCGCACCACCACTTTTCCCGAGGACCGGAAAGAATGTCCGCAATGACGCCCCGCGAGATCGTCGGCGAGCTCGACAAGCACGTCGTCGGCCAGCACAAGGCGAAGCGCGCCGTGGCGGTGGCGTTGCGCAATCGCTGGCGGCGACAGCAGGTGGGCGAGCCGCTCGCGAGCGAAATCGTCCCGAAGAACATCCTCATGATCGGCCCGACCGGCGTGGGCAAGACGGAGATCGCGCGGCGCCTCGCGCGCCTCGCCGACGCCCCCTTCATCAAGGTCGAGGCGACCAAGTTCACCGAGGTCGGCTATGTGGGCCGCGACGTGGACACCATTGTCCGCGACCTCGTCGAGACCGCGATCAAGCAGGCGCGCGAAGCGGCGATGCGGACGGTGCGTACCGCGGCCGAGGACGCCGCCGAGGAGCGGATCCTCGACGTGCTGCTGCCGCCGGCGCGCGAAGTCGGCTTCTTCACCCAGCCGCGCGGTGAAACGCCGCCGGAGGCGGCGGCGTCGACCGCCCGCCAGAAGTTCCGCAAGAGGCTCCGCGAGGGCGAGCTCGACGACAAGGAGGTCGAGCTCGAGGTCGCGGCGGCGCCGCAGAACATGGAGATCCTCGCGCCGCCCGGCATGGAGGAGCTGACGCAGCAGATCCAGAGCATGTTCTCCAACCTCTCGGGTGGGCGGAAGCGCCTGCGCAAGCTCAAGGTGAAGGAAGCGCTGAAGCTCCTGACCGACGAGGAGGCCGCGAAGCTCGTCAACGAGGAGGAGACGCGCACGCGCGCGCTTGCGAACGTCGAGCAGAACGGCATCGTGTTCCTCGACGAGATCGACAAGATCACGGCGCGGGGCGAGACGCACGGTGCCGACGTCTCGCGCCAGGGCGTGCAGCGCGACCTCCTGCCGCTCGTCGAGGGCACGTCCGTTTCCACCAAGTACGGCATGGTGAAGACGGACCACATCCTCTTCATCGCGAGCGGCGCCTTCCACCTGTCGAAGCCCTCCGACCTCATCCCCGAGCTGCAGGGCCGCTTCCCGATCCGCGTCGAGCTGGGCTCGCTCTCGGTGGGCGACTTCGAGCAGATCCTCACCAGCACCGATGCATGCCTCGTGCGCCAGTACGAGGCGTTGCTCTCGACCGAGGACGTGAAGCTCGAGTTCCGCCCGGAAGGCATCCGCCGCATCGCCGAGATCGCCTACCAGGTGAACGAGAAGACCGAGAACATCGGCGCGCGGCGCCTCTACACGGTGATGGAGCGGCTGCTCGAGGACGTGTCCTTCGAGGCGGGGAACCGCGGCGGACAGACCGTGGTCATCGACCCGGAGTACGTGGACGCGAAGCTCAAGGACCTCGCGGCGAGCGAGGACCTCGCGCGTTACGTGCTCTAATCGGCATCATCTTCGTCTTGCTCGGGATCGCCATGCGCATCGCTTCGCTCCGCCCCATCCTGATCGCCATCGCAGCGGCCTCCTTGCTGCTGCCTGCGGTTGCCGCCGCGCAGAGCGTCGAGGTGAAGGACGCCTGGACGCGCGCCACCGCGCCGGGCCAGAAGGCGGGCGGCGTCTTCATGCAGCTGCGCAGCGCGCAAGGAGCCGCGGTGGTCTCCGCACAGAGCCCGGTGGCGACGACCGTCGAGATCCACGAGATGTCGATGGATGGCAACGTCATGCGCATGCGCGCCATCCCGAAGCTCGACCTGCCCGCCGGGCAGACGGTCGAGCTCAAGCCGGGCGGCTATCACGTCATGCTGATCGACCTGAAGCAGCCGCTGAAGAAGGGCGAGAAGGTGCCGGTGACGTTGCGCGTCGAGGGCAAGGACCGGCAGGTGCAGGAGGTCGCCGTGCAGGCGGAGGTGCGCGACATGACCGCGGGCACCGAGCACGGCGGGCAATCGAAGCACTGATCGGCCACCGGCCCGCCGCATCGAGGCGCGGCTTCAGCCCGCCTCGTCCGGCGCCCGTGCCGCCAGGCACTGCGGGCACAGGCACCCTGGCCCGGGGACGGGCGCAATCGACGGCAGGGACGCGCACCAGCACGTCGTGTCGCCGGCGAGAGCGCCACAGCGAACCGGCGCGCCGCAGGCGCTGCAGACCGTGTTCGGGATGTCCGGCTGCGCCGCGCGTCCGGGCGGCGGGTCTCGACCCTGCATGCGAACGCTTCTCCTTTTCGTCCTGACAGGCGCAAGCGAGCGGTCTTGAAACCGTGCGCTTACGCCCTATCTTGCCTGTATGGGGTGCGAGGCGCCCCGCTCATCGCACAAGCGTAAGGAGGACAAGCATGGCCAACATCACGCGTTACGACCCGTTCGGCGAGCTCGTCGACGATCTCTTCAAGGGCTTCTTCGTGCGTCCCGTGCTTGCCGGCGCCGACGGGAAGACCGTGCCGCAGCGGATGAAGATCGAGGTGAGCGAGCAGAAGGACGGCTACAAGATCCACGCCGAGCTGCCCGGCGTGAAGAAGGAAGACATCGAGGTCAACATCGACGGCGACCAGGTCTCCATCTCCGCCGAGGTGAAGCAGGAGAAGGAAGTGAAGGAGGGGGAGCGCGTCGTGCACAGCGAGCGCTACTACGGCAAGGTCGCGCGCGCGTTCCGGCTCGGCGCCGAGGTGGACGAGGGCGCCGCGGACGCGAAGTACAACGACGGCATCCTCGAGCTGTGGCTGCCGAAGAAGGTTGCGGCGAAGGCGAAGCAGATCGCCGTCAAGTGATGCCGATCCAGGCCGCGCGCAGCTGAAGAAGCGCCGGCAAGCGGACGAAGGGGCAGCCCGAAGGGTTGCCCTCTTTTCTTTCGCGGCCCGGGTACGTCGGCACGCAAGCGAAGGGACTTCTGGGTCGCGGGCTAGAATCGGCGCGAAACCCTCACGAAGCATTGTTCGCCGATGACCGTACCCGCCAACAGCACGCTCAAGGCGCAGACGCTTGCGGAGGCGCTGCCCTACATCCGCCGCTTCCACGGCAAGACGATCGTCGTCAAGTACGGCGGCAACGCCATGACCGAGATCGAGCTGCAGCGCTCGTTCGCGCACGACGTCGTCATGCTCAAGCTCGTCGGCATGGATCCGGTCGTGGTCCACGGCGGCGGCCCGCAGATCGAGACGCTGCTCCAGCGCCTCGACATCAAGAGCGAGTTCGTCCAGGGCATGCGCGTCACCGATGCGGCGACCATGGATGTCGTCGAGATGGTCCTCGGCGGCGCGGTCAACAAGGATATCGTCACGCTCATCAACCAGGCGGGCGGCAAGGCGGTCGGCCTCACCGGCCAGGACGGGGTCCTCATCCGCGCGCGCAAGATGCTGCTCGCCTCGAAGGAGCAGCCGGACGAGATGATCGACATCGGGCAGGTCGGCGAGATCGACTCCATCGACCCGACGGTGATCGAGGCGCTCGAGGCCGGCGGGTTCATCCCCGTGGTCGCGCCGATCGGCGTCGGCAAGGAAGGGGAGTCCTACAACATCAACGCCGACCTCGTCGCCGGCAAGCTCGCCCAGGTGCTCAAGGCGGAGAAGCTCGTGCTCCTCACCAACACGCCGGGCGTGCTCGACAGGCAGGGCAACCTGCTCACCGGTCTGACGCCGAAGCGGATCGACGATCTCGTCGCCGACGGCACGCTCTCCGGCGGCATGCTGCCCAAGATCGCCTCGGCGCTCGACGCGGCGCGATCGGGCGTGAAGAGCGTGCACATCATCGACGGGCGCGTGCCGCACGCGCTGCTGCTCGAGATCCTCACCGACGAGGGGGTGGGGACGCTGATCCGCTCGAAGTAGCGAAGCCCTGTCCGCGGTAGCGTGTCGTCCACCTGCGAAGCGGCAGGCTCCCTCGCGCTGCCCCGTCCCGAAAAACGGGGCGAGGCGGTTTTCTCCCTAGGGGCCGGCGGCCTCCGGGTCGGGCAGCGGCGCGACGACCAGCCCGTCGAGGTAGCCTTCCTCGGTGCTGCGGATCGTCATTACCCGGCGTCGCGGCGCCGGGGTGAACGAGAGATGTACCCAGCGGCCGAACTCGAGGATGAGCGTGTCGAAAGCGATCGGCGAGGCGACGATCGCGCGCGCAACCTCGTCGGGCGTCCCGAACGCGGGGCATTCGAGGTCGCAGGCGTGGCCCTCCGTGTGCTGGGAGCGGGGCGCACCGCCGACCGCGACGTTGAGCGCCGGGCAGCGGTAGCCGCTGTTGATGACGAGCGGGTGGCCGAGCAGGCGCCGCACACGATCGAGCCCGCGTGCGAGCACGCGCAGGTTGGCGACGACGGCGTCGGGCGGCGTGTTGTCGATGCCTTGCGCGGCTGCCGTGTCGGACGCCGTGAGCACGGCGAGCGTGTAGTAGCTCGACAGGCGTACGCTGCGGCCGGCGGAGAAGTCGGCGCGATCGTGCGCAATGCGTCGCCGGGGGCCCTCGACGCGCTTCATGCCGCTGCGAAGATGCCCTTCACGTTGCCGAAAGCGGAGCCGTGGAGCTCGAGCGCGTCGAGGCGCTGCGCCGAGATCTCCGCGCCGCAGGAAGTCGTGGACTGCAGCAGGCGGTCGTTGTATTGATTCGGCGCTGCGGACGAGCCGGTCCGGAGCGCTCCTCGCGTGCCGCTGCCATCCTCGCCCGCCATCCGCGCCAAGTATAGGACCGTGCCGTCGCCGACTCGCCCGCCGCGGTTGTGGGTCTTCGACCTCGACAACACGCTGCACGACGCCTCGCCGCACATCTTCCCGCACCTCACGCGGGCGATGACCGCGTACCTGCGCGAGCACCTCGCGCTCGACGAGGCCGAGGCGAACGCGATGCGGCTGCGCTACTGGAAGCGCTACGGCGCGACGCTGAACGGCCTCATGCGCCACCACGGGACCGACCCGCATCACTTCCTGCGCACGACCCATCGCTTCCCCGACCTCGGCCGCATGATCGTTGCCGATCGCGCCGCGCTCGCCGCGATCGAGCGACTCCCGGGCCGCAAGGTCGTCTTCTCCAATGCGCCCGCCCACTACGCCGAGGCGGTGCTCGACCTGCTCGGGCTCGGGCGCCTCTTCGCCGCGGTCTACGCGATCGAGCACCTCGCGTTCGAGCCCAAGCCCTCGCCGCTCGCGTTCCGGCGCCTGCTCAAGGCCGAGCGCGTGCCGGCGGCGCGCTGCGTGCTCGTCGAGGACACGCTGGAGAACCTTCGCGCCGCGTGCCGGCTGGGCATGGGCACGGTGTGGGTGACCCGCGAGCACCGCACGCCGCGCTGGCTCGACGTACGCGTGCGATCCGTGGGTGAGCTGCGCCGATACGTCGATCGGTTCCTCTGAGCCGGTGCGACCGCACACGTGGGCGAGTGCTCACAACGGCGAGCTCGCGGACTACAATGCGGCGCGCTGCGGCCTTCCCGCCGCTGCGGGAGAGCGCATGGGCACCAGGCGGGGCGAGCGGCGGACCCAGATCCTCGAAGTCCTCGCGCAGATGCTCGAGGAGCCGACGCCGGAGAAGATCACCACCGCCGCGCTCGCCAAGCGTCTCGACGTTTCCGAAGCCGCGCTGTACCGGCATTTCGCCAGCAAGGCGCAGATGTACGAGGGCCTCATCGGCTTCATCGAAGAGACGCTCTTCGGCCTTGCCAACAAGATCGTCGCCGACGAGCCGAACGGCCTCGCCCAGGCGCGCTCGATCCTTGCGATGCTGCTCGGTTTCGCCGAGCGGAACCCCGGCATGGTGCGCGTGCTGATCGGCGAGGCGCTCGTGAACGAGAACGAGCGGCTCCAGCTGCGGGTGAACCAGCTGCTCGACCGGCTCGAGGCCACGTTGAAGCAATCCCTGCGCGTTGCGGCGACCCAGGAACAGGAGTCCCAGGGTGCCGGCGGCGCCGGCGCGGAGAGGGCGGAGGTCGACAGCGAGTCCGGAGAGGGATCGACGGCGAACGAGACGTCTCCTCATCAGGGGGGCGGGGCCACACCGCTTCGCCGGCAGTCGGATGCGGCCGCCGCGCAAGATGCGCCCGACCCCGCGGCCCATGCGAACGTCATGATCGCCTTCGTCATCGGTCGCTGGCACCAGTACGCCAAGAGCGGCTTCAGGCGGAAGCCGACGGAGCTTTGGGACAGGCAGTGGCCGCTGCTCGTCTGACGCGCGCGTCCTTCGGGCGGGCCGCGATCAGGCCGCGGTGCTCGCTGGCGGTGTGACCGCGCCGCAAACGCTGCACCCGCGATCGCGCTCGAGACGCATGGAGCGCCATTCCATGCCGAGGGCATCGAGGATGAGCAGCCGGCCGGAAAGCGTCTCGCCGATGCCGGCGACGAGCTTGAGGGTCTCGGCCGCCTGCATCGCGCCGATGATGCCGACGAGGGGTGCGAACACGCCCATGACAGCGCAGCGCATTTCCTCCGGCGCTGCGTCTTCCGCGAAGAGGCACGCGTAGCACGGGCTGTCCGGCTGGCGCCGGTCGAACACCGCGATCTGGCCGTCGAAGCGGATCGCGGCGCCGGACACGAGCGGCGTCGCGTGCGCCACGCAGGCACGGTTGACGGCATGGCGCGTGGCGAAGTTGTCCGAGCAGTCGAGCACCACGTCGGCCGCCTCCACGGCCGCGTCGAGGCCCTGACCTTCGAGGCGCGCCGCGATGGTCTCGACAACGACGTCGGGATTGACGCGCGCGAGCGCCGCGCGCGCGGAGTCGACCTTGGCGCGGCCGATCGATTCCGTGTCGTGGATGATCTGGCGCTGCAGGTTGGTGAGGTCGACCGTATCGCCGTCGGCGAGGACGAGCGTGCCGACGCCTGCGCCCGCGAGGTAGAGGGAAGCGGGCGAGCCGAGCCCCCCGGCGCCGATGACGAGCGCGCGCGCGGCACGGATGCGTTCCTGCCCCTCCACGCCGATCTCCGGAAGCAGGATGTGCCGCGAATACCGCAGGAGCTGCTGGTCGTTCATGCCGCAGAGGATCGCGCTTTTTGCGGCCGGGCACCACACGGCGTCGGCGAGAACGGCGCGACACCGAAACGGCGATCACCCTCGCGGCAAGCCCCGTTTCGGCATGCAAGCCCCCCGTTACGCGGCACCGGGCTCGAGCGGCGTCCGGCGGGCAAAGAAAAAGGCCAGCGAAGGCTGGCCTTTCCTCGTGCCGCTAGACCGACTTCAGTTCTTCTTCGGCGCAGCCTTCTCCGGCGTCGCGGCGGCGGTGGCGCCCGCTTCGGCGGCCTTCGCCTGCTGCTCGATCTTGGCCAGCACCGGCAGGCCCTTCAGGTGGTTGATTGCCTGCTTGAGCTGGAAGTCGTCGGGCGAGCCGAGCTCGATCGGCTTCTGCTCCTTGTCGTCGCCGCTCTTGGATTGCGAATCGGGCTTCGTCTCCGGCTTCGCGGGGGCGTCCTCCTTGTCGCGATCGTTCGAGAGGTGGCGCTGCAGGTCGACCTCGCGCACGCGGTCCTTCGGTGCGCCGGGCTCCTCCACCTCGAGGTCCGGCACGATGCCTTTCGCCTGGATCGAGCGACCGCCCGGCGTGTAGTAGCGCGCCGTGGTGAGCTTGATGGCGGTGCTGTTGGAGAGCGGCAGGATGGTCTGCACGGAGCCCTTGCCGAAGGTCTGCATGCCCATCACCGTCGCGCGCTTGTGATCCTGGAGCGCACCGGCCACGATCTCCGACGCGGACGCCGAGCCGGTGTTCACGAGCACCACCATCGGCACGTTCTTCACCTGCGCCGGCAGCGACTTGAGCACGTCCTCCTGACGCCCGCGCACGTAGTCCTCGGGCGCGGCGTAGAACTTGCGCTTCGCATCCGGCGTGCGGCCGTCGGTGCTCACGACGAGTGCGTTGGCGGGCAGGAAGGCCGCGGACACCCCGATCGCGCCGTTGAGCAGGCCGCCCGGGTCGTTGCGCAGGTCGAGCACGAGGCCCTTGATTTGGCCGTCCTTGTAGAGCGTGTTCAGGTGCTTCACCAGATTCTCGACGGTGTGCTCCTGGAACTGCGAGATGCGCACGTAGCCGTAGCCGGGCTCGATCATCTTCGACTTCACGCTCTGCACGCGGATCTTGTCGCGCACGAGCGTCACGTCGAAAGTCTTGCTCTCGCCCTTGCGCAGCACCGTGAGCTTCACGCTCGACTTCGGCGGGCCACGCATCTTCTTGACGGCGTCGTTGAGCGTGATGCCCTTGGTCGGGGTGTCGTCGATCTTGATGATGAGGTCACCCGGCTTGAGGCCGGCACGGAACGCCGGCGTGTCCTCGATCGGCGAGACGACCTTGACGAAGCCATCCTCCATGCCGACCTCGATGCCGAGGCCCCCGAACTCGCCCTGCGTGCCGACCTGCAGTTCCTTGAAGGCGTCCTGGTCGAGGTAAGCGGAATGCGGGTCGAGGCCGGTCAGCATGCCGGTGATCGCCTCGCCGATCAGCTTCTTGTCCTCGACCGGCTCGACGTAATCGGCCTTGATGCGGCCGAAGACCTCGGTGAACGTGCGCAAGTCCTCGTAGGGCAGCGGCCCGCGCGCCACCGTGTCACGCTGCGCGATCGCCGAGAGATTGAGCGAGAGCAGCACTCCCGCCAGCACCCCCACGAGCAACAGACCTGCGCCTTTCAGCTTACGCATTGGCTTCACCGCGACGTTTGAATTGCAGGGTTGCCGGCGCGCACGTCACGCGCCGGGAAAAAAGGTCCCGCGAGTATAGACCCGAAGTCGGCTCGGATTGGTTCCAGGGCCCGGCGGTGCAATCACTTTTCCCAGTCGTCTGCAGCCGCTGTGACGGAAGCCGCGCCGCGGGAGACAGTTCGGCAACATGCCTCCCGCTTCCGGCAGAAGTCAGAGTGTCGACACGCCCCCGGTGTTCCCGGGTTAGGGAAAGACCTCGAGCCCTGCCGCGCCGCGTCACGGCCGAACGAGCGCCGGAGCGGCGCTTCCCGTGCGCGTAAGGCAAGGGTGCGGCGGTAGCCGCCGGGATGGGACTACCGGGGGCTGAACCGGTTACTTGGCCTTGCCCTGCGCGGCCACCGCGTTGATCGCCGCCGCGACGGCGGACGGGTCACCCAGGTAGTAGTGGCGAAGCGGCTTGAGGTTGTCGTCCAGCTCGTAGACGAGCGGCATCGCGGTGGGGATGTTCAGTCCCACGATCTCCGACTCGGGCACGTTGTCCAGGTACTTCACCAGCGCCCGCAAGGAGTTGCCGTGTGCGGCAATGAGCACGCGCTGGCCCGATCTCACCGCCGGCGCGATGGTCGACTCCCAGTACGGCAGGAAGCGCGCGACGGTGTCCTTCAGGCATTCGGTCAGCGGCAGGTCGCCGGGCGACATCCCTGCATAGCGCGGGTCGTTCTTGGGGTGGCGCGGATCGTTGGGCTCGAGCGGCGGCGGCGGCGTGTCGTAACTGCGGCGCCAGACCTTGACCTGCTCCTCGCCGAACTTCGCCGCCGTCTCCGCCTTGTTCAAGCCTTGCAGCGCGCCGTAATGGCGCTCGTTCAGGCGCCACGACTTGTGCACCGGAATCCACATCTGCTCCAAGCAGTCGAGCGCGATCCACAGGGTGCGGATCGCGCGCGTGAGGACGGAGGTGTAGGCCACGTCGAAGGCGTAGCCCTCCGACCGCAGCAGCTCGCCGGCGCGGCGGGCCTCCTGACGACCGTCCTCGGAGAGATCAACATCGGTCCAGCCGGTGAAACGGTTCTCGCGGTTCCAGACACTTTCGCCGTGACGCAACAAGACGAGCTTTTTCATGAGCTTTCCCTGAGGAGTGCGGAGGTGGACAGGGCTTCGGGCGGAACCGCCACGGGCCGTTGCTCGCCGCGCCGGATTCGCGAACTGCGGCGCGGCCCGCGAAGGGCAGAACCCGGCCCGTCGCGCGAATGACGCCGGACGAGCAGCCGCTCCTATAATAGGCGACTTTGCCTCCTGCCGTCCCGCCCGCCGCCCGCCGGCGCACCCTCCCCGCATGAGCCCGGATCTCTGGAAGTTCCTGCAGCAGAACATCTTTCTCGTCGCCATCGCGGTGGTCTCGGGGGCGATGCTGATCTGGCCGCTGCTCCGACGGGGTGCGGCGGGGCCGACCGTGGACACGCTGCAGGCGACCCTGCTCATCAACAAGGAAGACGCCCTCGTGCTCGACGTGCGCGAGCCCGCCGAGTACGCCTCCGGCCGCATCGCGCACTCCCGCAACGTGCCGCTCGCACAGCTCGCGAACCGCCTCGGCGAGCTGGAGAAGTACAAGGACAAGCCGATCATCGTCGCCTGCGCCTCAGGCAACCGCTCGCTCTCCGCCGCAAGCACGCTCCGCAAGCAAGGCTTCGCCAAGGTCTACAACCTTGCCGGCGGCTTCGGCGCCTGGCAGCAGGCCGGCCTCCCGGTGGAGCGGAAGTGATGGCGCGCGTGCTCATGTACGCAACGGAAGTCTGCCCCTACTGCCGGCGCGCGGAGGCGCTGCTGCGCCGCAAGGGCGCCGAGCTCGAGAAGGTCCGCGTCGACCTGGCGCCGGAGCGGCGCGCCGAGATGATCGAACGCAGCGGCGGCCGTCGCACGGTGCCGCAGATCTTCATCGACGAGCGCCACATCGGCGGCTGCGACGAACTGCACGCGCTCGACCGCGCCGGCGGTCTCGAAGCCCTGCTCGCCGCCGCGCCGCCTGCGGCGTAGACACCCTTGCCCGCTTCGCAACCGCCTCGGATGGCACGCGCCGTCCGCGTCCTCAACCTCGGGCGCAAGCCCGGACCGCCCTGAATTAGGAGCGCCCCATGGCCGACGCCGCCCCCCAGCCGTTCTTCTCCATCGAGAAGATCTACGTCAAGGATCTCTCGCTCGAGCTGCCGAACGCGCCGCAGATCTTCCTCGAGCAGCAGGCGCCGCAGGTGGAGGTGCAGCTCGCCAACGCCGCGAATCCGCTGCCGCAGTCGAACCTCTACGAGGTCGCGTTGACGGTGACGGTCACCGCGAAGAGCGGCGACAAGACCTTCTTCCTCGCCGAGGCCGCGCAGGCCGGGATCTTCACCATCCGCGATGTGCCCGCGCAGGACCTCGAGCCGATCCTGAACATCGCCTGCCCGAACATCCTCTTTCCTTACGCCCGCGAGGCGGTGGCCGACCTCATCATGCGCGGCGGCTTCCCGCCGGTGCACCTCGCGCCGGTCAACTTCGAGGCGATGTACGCCCAGCGGCAGCAACAGCAGGCCGGCAACGGCGGCGGGCGCATCGAGATCGCGCACTGAAGGCGCGTTCCGGGATGCGCCCAGGAGCAATCTCCGCGTTCGCGCTGCTGCTCGCGGCCGCCCCGGCCGCCGCGGACTACATGTCGGTCGTCGAGCCGGCGGTGCTTTACGACGCGCCTTCGGCAAGGAGCAAGAAGCTCTTCGTGCTCTCGCGCGGCACGCCGGTCGAGGTGCTGGTCACGCTCGACAACTGGGCGCGCGTGCGCGACGCGTCCGGCGAGCTGGCATGGACCGAGCGCAAGGCGCTCTCGGAAAAGCGCACCGTGGTCGTCACCGTGCCGAACGCTACCGTGCGCGCAAGGGAGGACGACGCGGCGCCTGCCGTGTTCCAGGCGGCGAACGGCGTCGTGCTCGAGTACGTGGAGCCCGGCGCTCCGGGATGGATCCGCGTGCGGCACCGCGACGGCGAAACCGGCTTCGTGCGCATCGGCCAGGTATGGGGCGGATGAGTCGCGCAGTCGGCTGCCGAACGGCCGGCCGGGCTGCGTTTCCTCGCCGGGCACGGGGTGCGGGGGGTGTCTCCCGGGGTGCCTCCCGCATCGCGCAGATCCGCCAGGAAGGGTTCGCATCACCCTCGGCATAAGCCGGGTCATGCGCCGGCAAGCAAAGGGGGCCACGGGCACCTCTTGCCGAGGTTTCTCACGGCCACGCGGCGCCCGCGAAACCGCACTGCCGCCATCCCTCGTAGAGGGCGACGGCCACCGCGCTCGCCAGGTTCAGGCTGCGGCTCCCGGCGACCATCGGGATGCGCAGGCGGTGCTCGGGCGGGAACGACGCGAGCACTGCCTCGGGGAGCCCGCGGCTCTCGGGGCCGAACACCAGCACGTCGTCGATCGCGAACGGCTGCGATGCGAGGGTCCGTCGGCCGCGGGTGGTGAGCGCGAGCAGCCGGCGCGGCCCGAAGTGCGCCCGGCAGCCGTCCCAGTCCGCATGCACCGTCACGTCCACGAGATCGCGGTAGTCGAGCCCGGCGCGTGCCAGCGCGCGGTCGTGGAGGCGGAAGCCGAGCGGGCGCACGAGATGCAGTCTGGCGCCGGCGTTCGCGCAAAGCCGGATCGCCGCGCCGGTGTTCGCCGGGATCTCCGGTTGAAACAGCACCACGTCGATCACGCGCGCACCGTACGCGCGACCGCCCAGTTCGTGACGCTCGCGGCGCCGGCGCGCTTCAACGTGCGCGCAAGTTCGTCGAGCGTCGCGCCGGTGGTCATGACGTCGTCGAGCACGGCGACCCGCGCGCCGCGCACGTCGGCGTCCACCCGGAACGCGCCGCGGACATTGCGTCGTCGCGCCTGCGCATCGAGGCCGGTCTGGTCGGCCGTCTCGCGCGTCCGCCGGACGGCGCGCGGTGCGAGCGGCACGCGCAACAGCGCGGCGAGAGGACGAGCGATCTCGAGCGACTGGTTGAAGCCCCGCTCCGCAAGCCGTGCGCGGGCAAGCGGCATCGGCACGATGGCATCCACCGGCGGCAGCGCCCCGACGTGTTCGGCGAGCGTCGCTGCGAAGAAGGGCGCGAGGGCGAGTCGGCCGCCGTACTTGTAGGCGTGCACGAGCGCGGCCGCGTGCGCGGCGTAGCGCCACGCGGCAATGGTCGCGTCGAAGTCCGGCGGCTCGGCGAGGCAGGCGCCGCAGCGCTGCCCGCCCGGACTCGGCAGCGCGCAGCAGGGACAGGCGACGCCTATCTGCGGCAGGTCGGCGCGGCAGCCGTCGCACACCGGCGCGTCGCCGCTCGGTGCGCGGCAGACCACGCAGTCCTGCGCGAGCAGGGCGGAAGCGGCACGGCCAAGCGCGGCGATCACCGTGCGCATCGAGAGCGTGCCGCGGCGGCGGACCACGCGGGCGCCGGCACGGAGTGCGCGAGTTGCGTACGTTTCCCGGTCGCCGCCGCGCATGGCGTTCGACCCGCGTTGCTCCACCGCCGGCATCGCCAGACGAAGCGCGGATTACCGCGGTGCGAAGGCGGGTCACTGCGCGGCGTGGCGGAGGGACGTGCGAGCATCATCGTGCGAGGATAGCGCTGCCACGGCAGCTTCACTCGTGCCGCCACGATGCCCGACAACGCCGCCCGTCCACCCGCCTTCGTGCTCGACCGCGCCGCGGTGCGTCGCAGCGTCGATCGCGCCACGCGCGCCGCCGGCGAGGCGTTCCTCGATCGCGAGATCGGCAGACGCATGGCCGAGCGCCTGGCGTACGTGAAACGGGAGCCGGCGCGCGTGCTCGATGCGGGATGCGGACGCGGCTCGGACCTCGCGGCGCTCCGCGCCCGCTACCCGAAGGCCGAGCTGGTCGGCGTCGATCTGTCCCCCGCCGCGCTGGCTTGCATCCCGCGGCGTACGACGCTGGCGGAACGGGCACGTGCTTTGTTCGGCGCACGGGCCTTCGCCCTCGCGTGCGCCGACCTGGCGGCCCTGCCCTTCGCGAGCGGTGTCTTCGGCTGCCTCTGGTCGAACCTCGCGCTGCCCTACGGGGGCGACCCGGAGGCCGTCTTCCGGGAGTGGCATCGCGTGCTCGAGCCCGAAGGGCTGCTCATGTTCTCCACGTACGGCCCGGACACGCTGAAGGAGCTGCGCGACGGGTTCGCGGCGAGCGATGCGCGTCCGCACGTCCACGCCTTCGTCGACATGCACGACCTCGGCGACATGCTCGTCGGGGCGGGCTTCGCCGATCCCGTGATGGACATGGAGATGATCACCTTCGAGTACACCGAGGTGAGCACGCTGGTGGCCGACCTGCGCGCCTCCGGCCAGACGAACGCCGTGGCAGACCGTTCGCGCGGCTTGCTCACGCCTCGCGCATGGTCGCGCATGGTCGCCGCGTACGAGCGCCAGCGTCGCGCGGGCCGACTGCCGGCGACGATCGAGGTCGTCTACGGCCATGCCTGGAAGGGCGTCCCCCGTCGTACGGCCGAGGGTCACGCAGTGGTGCGCTTGGATCGGACGCGTCGGCGCTAGCGAGTAGTCCACGCCACGAGCGGGCAGGCCCCCTCTTGCACCCCGGGATCAGGAAACCCCGTGAAGCCGCGTTTTCTGCCCGGCCGCCGGAGGCCACAGGCATGCGCGCCCGGCCGTCGCCTTGCTTGTCGAAGAAGCGCTGTGCTACCTTATGCCGCTCTCCAGCTGCGGCCGGTCGGCCGAGCGCTCAGCATCGATATGCCCGACGAGTTTCACCACCTCCCGCCCATCGAGGAAGAGCGTGGGGAATTCAGCGTGACCGTCAAGCGCAACTGTTCATTGTCGCCGCGGGCGTTGCTCGTCCTGCTCGCGGCGACTGCCGCGGTCTCGTTCGCCATCGGCATCGGCTTTGCGCTCGTCGGCGCCTGGATGGTTCTACCGTTCGCCGGTCTGGAAGTGCTCGCGATCGCGGCCGCGTTCTATGTCAACGCCCGGCATGCGGGGGACTTCGAGCGCATCTCGCTGCGCGGGGGAATGCTGAAGGTGCAGGTTCGCGAGGGCGACGCTTTGCGGGAGCACGAATTCAACCCGGCGTGGGCGCGACTGCTGGTGCGTGACTCCGCCGCCGGCGCGCGTGCGTACATTCGCTCGCACGGGCGCGAGCTGGAGATCGCGCGCCATCTGACGCCGCCGGCGCGGGACGCCCTGGTGCGGGCGCTCGGCGCACGGCTCGCCAGGGTCCAGCAACAGATTGTCTGAATCCATACGGAACACGGACGCCGAATGAGAAAGCTCGCTGGAGGGTGGAAGTGGGGTGCGGTGCCGGCGCTCGCGTCGGGCAGCGCGTCCGCCGAGATGGCGTGGAACTTCCAGGAAGGTGCCACCCGTGCCGCGCAGCAGGTGAACGACCTGCACTGGCTGATGATGATCATCATCCTGATCATCTTCGTCGGCGTGTTCGGCGTGATGTTCTATTCGATCTTCGCCCACCGGAAGTCGGTCGGCCACAAGGCGGCGCAGTTCCACGAGAACACGACGGTCGAGTTGATCTGGACCGTGGTGCCGTTCCTGATCCTCATCCTCATGGCGTGGCCGGCGACGAAGGCGCTGCTCAACCTGCGCGACACGTCGGCCGCGGACATCACCATCAAGACCACCGGCTACCAATGGAAGTGGGGCTACGACTACCTCAAGGGCGAGGGTGAGGGCATCTCCTTCCTGTCGCAGCTCGCCACGCCTTATGACCAGATCTACGGCAACGCGCCGAAGAGCGACAACTACCTGCTCGAGGTGGACAACGAGCTGGTCGTGCCCGTGGGAAAGAAGGTCCGGATACTCACCACGGCCAGCGACGTGATCCATTCGTGGTTTGTGCCGGCGCTCTCCGTGAAGCAGGACGCGATTCCCGGTTTCGTCCGCGAGACGGCGTTCCGCGCCGACCGCGAGGGGGTGTTCCGCGGGCAGTGCGCGGAGCTCTGCGGCAAGGAGCACGGGTTCATGCCGATCGTGGTCAAGGTCGTGTCGCAGGAGCAGTACACGGCCTGGGTGGGCGAGCAGAGGAAGAAGATGGCTGCCGCCGCGGACGACGTGAACAAGGAGTGGATGCTCGACGAGCTGAACACGCGCGGCGAGAAGGTGTACGCTGCCAACTGCGCCGCGTGCCACCAGGCGAACGGACAGGGCGTGCCGAATGCCTTCCCGTCCCTGGTCGGCTCCAAGGTCGTGCTCGGCCCGGCCGATGACCAGATCGCGCTGCTCCTCCACGGCCGCAAGGGCGTCTTCATGCCCGGTTCCGCGATGCCGGCGCAGGAAAACCTGTCCGACGTCGACCTCGCCGCCGTCGCCACCTACACGCGCAACGCCTGGGGCAACGCCGCCGAGGACAAGGTCGTCCAGCCGGCCGAGGTCAAGGCTGACCGCGGCAAGAAATAGCTTCTCCGGAGAGCCTCCCCATGAGCGCAGTCCTCGACCAGCCCGGCCACGGGCACCACGACGAGCACGCCGATCACCCCTCGGGGCTGATGCGCTGGGTCACGACGACCAACCACAAGGACATCGGCACGATGTACCTGTGGTTCAGCTTCATCATGTTCCTGGTCGGCGGCGTGATGGCGCTCACGATCCGCGCCGAGCTGTTCATGCCCGGCATGCAGATCGTCCGACCGGAGTTCTTCAACGCCATGACCACCTATCACGGGCTCATCATGGTGTTCGGCGCGATCATGCCGGCGTTCGTCGGGTTCGCGAACTGGCAGATCCCGATGATGATCGGCGCGCCGGACATGGCGTTCCCGCGGATGAACAACTGGAGCTTCTGGCTGCTGCCGCCCGCGGCGACGCTGCTGATCCTCTCGTTCTTCATGCCTGGCGGGCCGGCGGGCGTGGGCTGGACCATGTACGCGCCGCTCACGGTGCAGATGGGCCCGGCGATGGACCTCACCATCTTCGCCGTGCATATCCTCGGCATCAGCTCGATCATGGGCTCGATCAACATCATCACGACGCTGCTCAACATGCGCGCGCCGGGCATGACGCTGATGAAGATGCCGATGTTCTGCTGGACGTGGCTCATCACCGCGTACCTCCTGATCGCGGTGATGCCGGTGCTCGCAGGCGCGGTGACCATGACGCTCACCGACCGCCACTTCGGCACGACGTTCTTCAACGCCGGCGGCGGCGGCGACCCGGTGCTCTACCAGCACATCTTCTGGTTCTTCGGCCACCCCGAGGTCTACATCATCGCCATCCCGGCGTTCGGCGTGATCTCGCAGGTGATCCCGGCGTTCTCGCGCAAGCCGCTCTTTGGCTACACGTCGATGGTGTACGCCACGGCCTCGATCGCGATCCTGTCGTTCATCGTCTGGGCGCACCACATGTACACCGTCGGCATGCCCACCGCCGGCCAGCTCTACTTCATGTACGCGACGATGCTGATCGCGGTGCCGACGGGCGTGAAGGTGTTCAACTGGCTCGCCACGATGTGGAAGGGCTCGATCACGCTCGAGACGCCGATGCTCTTCGCGCTCGGCTTCCTGTTCCTGTTCACGATGGGCGGCTTCTCGGGCCTCGTGCTGGCGCTCACCGCCGTGGACGTGCAGCTGCACGACACCTACTACGTCGTCGCGCACTTCCACTACGTGATGGTGGCGGGGGCGCTCTTCGCCGCGTTCGCGGGCGTGTACTTCTGGCTGCCCAAGTGGACCGGCAAGATGTACGACGAGCGCCTCGGACAGTGGCACTTCTGGCTGTCGATCATCTTCTTCAACGTCGCGTTCTTCGTGCAGCACTTCCTCGGCATCGCCGGGATGCCGCGCCGGATCCCCGACTACTCGCCGCAGTTCACCGAGTTCAACATGATCTCGACGATCGGCGCATTCGGCTTCGGCGTCTCGCAGCTGCTCTTACTCTACATCGTCATCAAGACGATCAGGAGCGGCAAGCCCGCGCCCGAGAACCCCTGGGAAGGGGCCGATTCGCTCGAGTGGACCCACTTGCCGACGCCGGCGCCGTACCACTCGTTCGAGACGCCGCCGGTGGTGAAGTAGCTTCGCGATCCCGCACGGGAAGCATCTTGGACGAGCAAAAGGCGCGCAACCTCCGCACGGGACTCGTGCTCGCAAGCATCGCGCTGGCGTTCTTCGTCGGCATCATCGTCAAGTACTGGATGATGTCGCGATGAAGGCGCGCGGAGCGCGACGTCGATGAACGCCGCGACGGGCAGCCTCGCGACGGCGAATCGGCAGCTGCTGCTCAAGCTCTGCGTGGTCGCGCTGGCGATGTTCGGCTTCGGCTTCGCGCTGGTGCCGATCTACGAGAAGATCTGCGAGGTCACGGGCATCCGCAGCCTGCTCAAGGCAGACGCCGCGCCGGCCAACACGCAGATCGACGCGAGCCGCAGCGTCACGGTCGAGCTCGACTCCAACATCCGCGGCCTGCCGTGGACGTTCAAGCCGCTTGCTGCGAGCGTCGTCGTGCACCCCGGCGAGCTGACGACGGTCGAGTACGAGGTCCGCAACGTCACCGACCGGCCGATCACCGGGCAGGCGATTCCGAGCTACGCGCCGGACTACGCAGGCGAATACTTCAAGAAGCTCGAGTGCTTCTGCTTCCAGCAGCAGACGCTCGCGCCGGGCGAAGTGCGTCGCTTCCCGGTGGTGTTCGTGGTGGACGCTGCGTTGCCGAAGGACGTGAACACGATCTCGCTCTCCTACACCTTCTTCGAGGTGGCAGGGCGGCAAGGAAAATCCGGCTGATGCCGGGCGGAGAAGGCAAGGAAGAGGCGACTTTCGGCGCGGCGGTGAAGACGATCTTCTGGTCGTTCTTCGGCGTGCGCCGGCGTGCGCATCACGAGTCCGAGACGGTGCGGCTGAAGCCCGCGCACCTCGTCGTGACCGGACTCGTGGCGGGGGCGATCTTCGTGGTGGTGCTCGTGGCGCTGGCGCGCTTCATCGTGCGCGCAGCGGGCGGTTGAAGGGGAGGACGGAAAGAACATGGCGCAAGCGATCAAGGCGGGGCAGCAGCCCTGGTACTTCCTGCCGGAGCCGAGCCGGTGGCCGATCAACGGCTCCATCGCGCTCTTCCTGATGGGGCTGGGCGCCGGGCTGTGGTTCAACGACTTCGCCGCCGGGCCGTGGATCCTGCTCGTCGGCGCCGCGTTCCTCGTCTACATGCTGTTCGGCTGGTTCGGCCAGGTGATCGGCGAATCGGAGAGAGGGCTCTATTCGAAGCGGGTCGACCTGTCGTTCCGCTGGTCCATGAGCTGGTTCATCTTCTCCGAGGTGATGTTCTTCGCCGCGTTCTTCGGCGTCCTGTTCTACGTACGCGTGATCGCGATCCCGGACCTCGGGCAGATCGAGCAGCGGCTGCTGTGGCCCGACTTCCAATCCACGTGGCCGACCGCCGGCCCGGCGTTCAAGCAGCCGTTCGCGACGATGGGGCCGATGGGCATCCCGGCGATCAACACGCTGCTTCTCCTCACCTCGGGCGCCACGGTCACGTGGGCGCACTGGGGCCTGAAGGAGAACAAGCGCGGCCAGCTGATCCTCGGCCTCGTGCTCACGATCGTGCTCGGCGTGATCTTCCTCTCGCTGCAGGCCTACGAGTACTATCACGCGTACCACGCGCTGAACCTGAAGCTCTCGACCGGCATCTTCGGCTCGACCTTCTTCATGCTCACGGGCTTTCACGGCCTGCACGTCACGCTCGGCGCGATCATGCTCACCGTGATCCTGTTCCGTTGCCTGCGCGGGCACTTCACGCCGGACCGCCACTTCGCGTTCGAGGGCGTGTCCTGGTACTGGCACTTCGTCGACGTCGTCTGGCTGCTGCTCTTCTTGCTGGTCTACTGGCTGTAGGGGCAGGCGGAGAACGTTCAAAGGCCAACGAGGAGGAGGACCCGCGAGGGTCGTTGAAGCGCCGCCCGTGGGGCGGCGCTCTTTTTTCGGCCCCGCGAGGGCGCGCGGCTAGAAACTGCGCGGCTGGATGAACCCGAAGTGGTGTCCGAGCATCAAAAGGATGAACAGCGCGATCGAGAGCCCCACGCGGAAGGTAAGCGCCTTGACGGTCCGGTTGGACTGGCCTCGATCCTTGACGAGATAGACGAGCGCAGAGCCGAGCGAGAGCAGGATCGCGGCGAGGAAAAGGAGAATCACGGCTTGCTGCATGGCGCGCGCCTTCGCGAGGTTGTCGGTGAGTGTAGCCGAGAGCCGGGTGCGAGTCCGGAGCGCGGGGGATGAGGCGCTTCGCCCCGCGCTGGCCGACGACGCTCGCCGCGGTGGTCTTCGTCGCACTCACGGTCGCGCTCGGGCAGTGGCAGACGCGTCGCGCCGAGACCAAGATCGCGCTCCAGGAGTCGGTGGAGCGCGGATTGAGCGCGCCGCCGCTCGCCATCGGCACGGCGCTCGTTGCTGCAGACGAGGTCAAGGGTCGGCGCGTGGTCGCGCGCGGCGAGTACGACGACTCGCGCACGGTGCTGCTCGACAACCGCGTGCAGCGCGGCCGTCCGGGGTACGAAGTGGTGACGCCGCTGCGGGTGGAGGGCGGCGAGCGGCTGCTGCTCGTCAACCGCGGCTGGACGCCCGCAGGCCGCACGCGCGACGAGCTTCCGAGTGTGTCCACACCGGTGGGCGTGGTTCGCGTCGAAGGCGTGGCGGTGGTGCCGCCGGAGAAGGTCTTCGAGCTCGGGCCCGAAGCGCCGGGGCGTCGCTGGCAGCATCTGCGCCTCGACCGCTACGCGGACTGGGGCGGGTCGCCGGTGCAGCCGTTCATCGTCCAGCAGACCAGCGACGCTGCCGACGGCCTGGTGCGGGACTGGCCGCGTCCAGATGTCGGCGTCGACAAGCACAGGGCGTACGCGTTGCAGTGGTACGCGTTCGCCATCCTCACGGTGATCCTCTATGTCGTCCTCAACTTCGAGCGTGAATCCCCTCGCGGGCGCTGATCCATCGAGCGCCGAGGCGCGTCGGCGCCGCGGCCGACTCAAGGCGTTCGGCATCTTTCTCGTCTGTCTCGCGCCGTTCGTGGCCGCGTGGCTGACCTACTACTTCTGGATGCCGAGTGGGCGGATGAACTACGGCGATCTCGTGTCGCCGCCGCAACCCCTGCCGGCGCTGCTCGGCACGCGCGACGACGGGCGCCCGTTGACCACGGGGGAGCTGCGCGGCAAGTGGGCGATGGTGCAGGTGGACGGCGGCGATTGCCGCGAGGCCTGCGCGCGCAAGCTCTACAACATGCGCCAGGTGCGTCTGGCGCAAGGCAAGAACATGGACCGCATCGAGCGCGTCTGGCTCGTCGCCGACGGAGCCGCGGTCGCCGCTCCCGATCCGGAGCTCTACGCCGGCATGCTGATCGCCCGGTCGCGCGACGCGTCGGCACTCGGCCTGCCCGCGGAGGGCGCCGTGCGCGACCACATCTACCTGGTCGATCCGCTCGGGCAGGTGATGCTGCGCTTTCCGCGCGACGCCGACCCGAGCCGCATGAAGAAGGACATCGCGCGGCTGCTCAGAGCGTCGCAGATCGGATGACGACCTCGGTCCTTCGCGGCTCACCCGACACCGCCGCGACCTCGCCGGTCGCGCGGCGCTATCGCTGGCTCGTCTTCGCGACCACGGTGCTGACGTTCGTCGTCGTCGTGGTCGGGGCGTACGTCCGCCTTTCGGATGCGGGGCTCGGATGCCCGGACTGGCCGGGCTGCTACGGCCGCCTCACGCCGGTCCACGCGCAGGAGGACATCGCCCGCGCGGTGGAGTCGCAGGGCGGTACGCACGGTCCGGTCTCGATGCCCAAGGCGTGGAAGGAGATGGGGCATCGCTACCTCGCGGGCACGTTGGGCCTCCTCATCGCGCTCGTCGCGGCGCTCGCCTGGCGTCATCGTGGTGAACTGCATCAGTCGCCCCGGCTCGCCACCGGCCTGCTCGCCGTGGTGCTCTTCCAGGCGACGCTCGGCATGTGGACCGTCACCCTGCTGCTCAAGCCGGTCATCGTCACGCTCCATCTGCTCGGCGGCATGACCTTGCTCGCGCTGCTCGGGTGGCTGTCGATGCGCCAGCTGCCGGCGCCGCCAGCAAGCGCCATTGCGAGCGTCCCGTCCGGCTTGCGCACCCTCGCGCGCATCGGCCTCGTGCTCGTGTTTGCGCAGATCGCGCTCGGCGGCTGGGTGAGCTCCAATTACGCGGCGCTTGCGTGCACCGACTTCCCGCTCTGCCACGGCCGTGTGGTCCCGGCCATGGACTGGTCGCACGCCTTCGATATCCTGCGCAAGCTGGGCATGACCGTCGACGGCGAGCCGCTGCCTGCGGAATCGCTGGTGGCGATGCATTTCACGCATCGCCTGGGCGCCTACGTCGTGCTGCTCTTCTCGGGCTATCTCGCTTGGCGCCTGTCGCGATTCGCTCCGACGCGCGCCCTGGCGCTCGTGCTCGCCGCAGCGCTCGCTGCACAGTTCACGCTCGGCGTGCTCAACGTCGTGCTCTCGTTGCCGCTGCCGCTCGCGGCCGCCCACAACGCCGGCGCGGCGCTCCTGCTCGTCACACTCGTGGTGATAAACTATCGCGTGGCGTCGCCTGCGCACGATGCGCGGGCGTCGCCGGCAACGCGCTCCGGTCCGCGGCTCGCATGAAGACTCGTGCCGTGGGCACCGCCTCAGACCACCCCGCCGCCCGTCCATGTCCAGCTCGATCGCGCTGAACGACACCCTCAGTCGTGCGCGGCAGTTCTACGAGCTCGCCAAACCGCGAGTGGTGTCGCTCATCGTGTTCTGCGCGGTGATCGGCATCTTCCTCGCGACTCCCGCCGGCGAGCTCCCGGACCTGGTGATGCTGCTTGCAGCGACGGTCGGCATCGGGCTCGTCGCCGGCTCCGCCGCCGCGATCAACTGTCTCGTGGAGCAGAAGATCGACGCCATCATGCTGCGCACGCGACGCCGGCCGTTGCCGAGCGGTGCGCTCACCTCGGCGCAGACACTCGCGTTCGCCGGGTTGATCGGCGGCCTCGGGATGGGGCTGCTCTACGGGCTCGTCAACCCGCTGACGGCGTGGCTCACGCTCGGGACCTTCGTCGGCTACGCGGTGATCTACACCGTGCTGCTCAAGCCGGCCACGCCGCAGAACATCGTCATCGGCGGCGCCTCGGGCGCCATGCCGCCGGTACTCGGCTGGGCGGCTGCGACCGGCGAGGTCGCGCCCGAAGCGCTGATCCTCTTCCTCATCATCTTCGCCTGGACGCCGCCGCACTTCTGGTCGCTCGCGCTTTACCGCACCAATGACTACGCGCGCGCCGGGCTGCCGATGCTGCCGATCACCCACGGCCGCCGTTTCACGCAGCTGCACGTGCTGCTCTACACCGTGATCCTGTTCGCCGCGAGCCTGATGCCGTTCGCCTACGGGATGAGCGGCTGGCTCTACCTCGTCGCAGCCGTCGCGCTCGGCGGCCTCTTCCTCTGGTACGCGTGGACCATCTACCGCGACTACGACGACACGGTCGCGCGGGCGACGTTCCGCTACTCCATCGTCTACCTGGCGCTGCTCTTCGCCGCGCTGCTCGCTGACCACTACCTGCCCGGATAGACGCGTGGCTCGCGCCGCGCTGTGCAGAACGCCCGACATGCGCTTCGCCTGGCTGCTCCTCTGCGCTGCGCTCGCCGTCGCAGGCTGCAGCCCGTCGCCGACGGGCTTCAAGAGCACCGACATCACCGGCGCCGAGTACGGCCGCAACCTCGCGCTCAACGACCACGCCGGCACGCCGCGCACCCTCGCCGATTACAAGGGCAAGGCGGTGCTGGTGTTCTTCGGCTACACGCAATGCCCGGACGTCTGTCCGACCACGCTCGCCGAAATGAAGGCGGTGCTCGCCCGCCTCGGCGACGACGCGAAGCGCGTGCAGGTGCTGTTCGTCACCGTCGATCCCGAGCGCGACACGCGCGAGGTCCTCGCCGCCTACGTGCCCGCATTCGACCCGAGTTTCGTGGGTCTCTACGGCGATGGCGAAGCCACGGCCCGGGTCGCCAGGGACTTCAAGGTGTACTACCAGAAGGTCGCCGGCACCCAGCCCGGGACGTACACGATGGACCACTCCGCCGGCACCTACGTGTTCGATCCGCAGGGCCGGCTTCGCCTCTACGCGCGCTACGGTGCCAACCCGGACGACCTCGCGTCCGACCTGAAGCAACTCCTCGCCGGGCGCTGAAGCAAGCGTGCGTGGGCACGCATCTGCCCGCGGCGCCGGTGGTGATCCGACCGCGCCAGCTGCGCCGCGGCGGACGCTACCCGTGCGGCAGCGACTCCTCGATGCTGCGCGCCGGCTGGGTACGGAGCCGCTCCGGCACGTCCGTCAGATGGCGGCACTGCTTGCCCGTTGCCCTGCGTGTGGACTCGAGCAGCCATCGCCGCGGCGACGCGCTGCCCGCAGTGCGCGGCGACCTTGTGAACGGCGCGTTTCCCCGGCGTCGGCCTCGCCTTTCGCAGCCTCCGAAACGACGAAGCCCGGGTCTCCCCGGGCCTCGAGATCGGGCGAGCTCGCGCGACGCTCAGCTCGCCATCGCGCCGCGCATCTTCGCGAGCGCCTTCGCTTCGATCTGGCGGATGCGCTCCGCCGAGACGTCGAACTCGTGCGCGAGCTCGTGCAGCGTCGCCGGGTCCTTTTCCACCAGCCAGCGCCGCTCGATGATCCGGCGCGAGCGCGCGTCGAGGCTGTCGAGCGCGGCCTTCAGCCCTTCGGACTGCAACCGCCGGCTCTCGTCGGCCTCGAGTACCTTCGAAGGCTCGGCTTCCGGGTCCGACGCAAGGTAGGCGATCGGGGCGTAGGTGTCGTCCTCGTCGTCGGCCGGCGGCTCGAGCGCGACTTCCTGCCCGGAAAGGCGCGTCTCCATCTCGACCACTTCCTCAGGCTTCACGCGGAGCTCCGAGGCCATCGACGCGACCTCGGCCGGCGTGAGCGCGGCGAGTCCGGGCTTCATGCTGCGCAGGTTGAAGAACAGCTTGCGCTGCGCCTTCGTGGTCGCGATGCGCACCAGACGCCAGTTGCGCAGGATGAACTCGTGGATCTCGGCCTTGATCCAGTGGATGGCGAACGACACCAGCCGCACGCCGCGCTCCGGGTCGAAGCGCTTTACTGCCTTCATGAGGCCGATGTTGCCCTCCTGGATCAGGTCCGCGTGGGGCAGCCCGTAACCCAGGTAGCCGCGTGCCACGGCGACCACCAGGCGCAAGTGCGACAGCACCAGCTGCCGCGCGGCCTCGAGATCGGCCTCGTCACGGAAGCGCCGAGCGTAGTCCAGCTCCTGCTCCGGCGACAGGATCGGGAAGCGACTGACGGCCTGGATGTAGCTGTCGATGCTGCCCACCGTCGACGGAACGGGGAAGGCGGAAAGCGCAAGCGACTGGGTCATGTAGTCCGAAATCTCCTTCAACGGTGCCGAGTTTAGCACTCAGCGCATTGGAGTGCTAAGGCGCGCAAATGTTCCATTCGCCTACGCGGGCCTGGCTGAGAAAAGATCAATGCTGTAAGGAGAGTGTCCGCTCACCTCAGTCGAGGAGCGCCGCGGCGAACTCGCGGGCGGCGAACGGCCGCAGGTCGTCGATGCCCTCGCCGAGGCCGACGAAGACCAGGGGCACGGGCCGGCTGCGAGCGATGGCGGCCACGACCCCGCCCTTTGCGGTGCCGTCCAGCTTCGTGAGGATGAGGCCGGTGAGCCCCAAGGCTTCGTCGAATGCCTTCACCTGGTTGACCGCGTTCTGCCCGGTGTTCGCGTCGAGGACCACCCAAATCTCGTGCGGCGCACCTTCCTGGGCCTTGCCGATGACCCGCTTCACCTTCTTCAGCTCCTCCATCAGGTGCAGCTGGGTCGGCAGCCGGCCGGCGGTGTCGGCGAGTACCACGTCGATGCCGCGGGCGCGTGCGGCGCCGACCGCGTCGAAGACCACCGCCGCCGCGTCGCCGCTCGACTGCGCGATGACGGGCACGTTGTTCCGCTCGCCCCAGGCGACGAGCTGCTCGCGCGCTGCGGCGCGGAAGGTGTCTCCCGCCGCAAGAAGGACCGACAGGCCGTGATCGCGCAGGTACTTCGCGATCTTGCCGATGGAGGTCGTCTTCCCGGCACCGTTGACGCCGGCAATCATGATCACGAATGGCCGTGCGCGCGTCAGATCGACGTCGCGCTCCAGCGGTGCGAGGCTCGCCGCGATCTCCTCGCCGAGCGCAAGCCGCAGCTCTCCCGGCGTCTCGATGCGCTCCCGGCGCACACGCGCCCGCACCGCGGCGAGCAGCGCTTCGGTCGCCTCCACCCCGGCGTCGGCCGAAAGCAGGGCGGTTTCCAGCTCGTCGTACAGCGCCTCGTCGATGCGGCTGCCGCCGAAAAGGCCGCCGAGGGAGGAGCGGGTGCGTGTCAGGCCGGCCCGCAGCCGGGTGAACCAGCCCCTCTCCGCCGTATCCTCCAGCGTTGCGGCGGGGTCGGCCGGAGCGGGCGAGATCGATTCCAGCGCCGCCGAGGCCGAGTCGGTTCCTGCTGCGAGGCCGGAGCCGGTCCGATCGACCGCGGCGGCGTCGCTCGCCTGCGGCTCGGGACGATCGGGAGCAGCCGCCTCAGCGGACGTCTCCGGGTTCGGACGCTCGGATTTCTTCAGGAATCGGAACATGGGGCGCAGTGCGGGTGCGGCAAGCCGCTTATGATGAGCGAATCGGGAAGGCGCGAGGGGACGGGAGGAGAAGGCGCAGGGCCGGATCTCCGCCACGGAAGTCGGGCTGCATTCCGATGTCCCGAACAGGGTCGTCGCGCTCGCAAGCTTAGCTTGAACCCCGGAGCCGGGGCGAGCCGGAATGGCGGGGACTGCCCGCGACGGTGCTCCAGTTCGGCCGCACGTGTCCAGGAATCCTCCCCATCGATCGCAGACCCGTCTCCCCGGCGCGAACCGCGTGCGCATCATCGGCGGGGAATGGGGAGGGCGGCTGCTGCGCTTTCCCGACCTGGCGGGCTTGCGGCCGACCCCCGACCGGGTGCGCGAGTCCGTCTTCAACTGGCTCGGGCAGGACCTCTCGGGCAAGCGTTGCCTCGACCTCTTCGCGGGCTCCGGCGCCTTCGGGTTCGAGTCCCTCTCGCGGCATGCGCGCGAGGCGGTGCTGGTCGAGCGCTCGCGCGCCGCGTGCGATGCGTTGCGCGCCAGTGCGGCGCTGCTCGGCGCAACGGGCGCGCGGATCGTCTGCGCCGACGCGCTAGAATTCGCCGCCCGCGCGCAGGCTGCCTTCGACGTCGTCTTCGTCGATCCTCCCTACGCGAGCGGGCTGCTCGAGCGCACGCTGCCGCTCCTGCCGCCGCTGCTGGCGTCCGGTGCGCGCGTCTACCTCGAGAGCGAGCGTCCCGTCGCGCTCGCGCCGGGCTGGCACGTCTGGCGCGAGGGGCGTGCGGGTGCCGTGCGGTTCCAGCTCATCACTTGGGGCGGCCATGACGAGAGCGATCTATCCCGGCACGTTTGATCCGCTCACGCGCGGCCACGAGGACCTCGTCCGCCGCGCGGCGAAGCTCTTCCCGGAGGTGGTGGTGGCGGTCGCCGACAGCCGGGCGAAGCGACCCTTCTTCGATCTCGAGGAGCGGGTCGAGATGGCGCGCGAGGCGCTCGCCCCGTTCGCCAACGTCAGCGTCGTCGGCTTCGCCGGGCTGCTCCGCGACCTCGTGCGCGAGCAGCGCGGCCAGGTGATCCTGCGCGGCCTGCGCGCCGTCTCTGACTTCGAGTACGAGTTCCAGATGGCAGGCATGAACCGCATCCTCATCCCCGAGGTCGAAACGGTGTTCCTCACGCCGGACGAGAAGTACATGTTCATCTCGGCGACCATCGTGCGCGAGATCGCGGTGCTCGGCGGCGACGCGAGCCCCTTCGTGCCCTCGGCCATCCAGCGGCGTCTCGCCGTACGTACCAAGGACGGCCGTCCATAGGGCGGAGCACTGCGTGGCGCTGCGCATCACCGACCAGTGCATCAACTGCGACGTCTGCGAGCCGGAGTGCCCGAACGGCGCGATCTCGCAGGGCGAGGAGGTCTACGTCATCGATCCCGCGCTCTGCACCGAGTGCGCGGGCCACTTCGAGACGCCGCAATGCCGCGAGGTGTGCCCGGTCGACTGCATCCCGCTCGATCCGGAGCACGTCGAGACACGCGAGGCGCTCGAGGCCAAGGCGCAACGGCTGAAGGCGGCGCGCGCCGCGGCCTGAGTCAGGTGCGCGACGCTCACTGCCTTCGCCACCGGCCTGCCGCGGCGGCCTGCCTCGCCGATCACTTCTGGCAGGCCGCGCAGAAGTAGGTCGATCGCCCGCCCTGCACGATGCGCCGGATCGACCGCCCGCATCGCCTGCACGGCTCTCCTTCGCGGCCGTACACGAAACAGTCGAGCTGGAACTCGCCCGGCGCGCCGTCGCTCGCGACATAGTCGCGCAGGCTCGTGCCGCCGGCCGCGATCGCCCGCTCGAGCGTCTCCCGCACGCCGGCGACGAGGCGCTCGCAGGCCGCACGCGACAGGCGACCGGCGCGTCGCCGCGGATCGATGCCGGCGAGGAACAGGCTCTCCGAGGCGTAGATGTTGCCGACGCCGACGACGATCGCCGCGTTCATCAGGAACTGCTTGATGGTCACGCGGCGTCCACGGCTCGCGCGGTGAAGCCCTGCGGCGTTGAACTCGGGATCGAGGGGCTCGACCCCGAGGTGCGCGAGCAGCGCATGTGCGGGGGCACCCTCGGGTTGCCAGAGGATCGCGCCGAAGCGGCGCGGGTCACGCAACCGCACGACCTGCTTGCCGACCGCGAGCTCGACGTGGTCCCAGGGGCCCGGTGGCTCACCCCCCGGCGCAAGACGCAGGCTGCCCGACATGCCGAGATGCACGATCAACGTGCCGGTGCCGCAGTCGAACAGCAGGTATTTGCCGCGGCGCGCCAGTGACTGGACGCGACGACCGGTGAGCGTTGCCGCGAGGTCCAGCGGCACCGGCCAACGCAAGCGACCGTCGCGCACCACGACGGCCGTGATCGTGCGTCCGACCACATGCGGCTCGAGGCCGCGCCGCGTGGTCTCGACTTCGGGAAGCTCGGGCATCGCTCGCGCCCCGCGGCCTGCAGGGCGGCGGAACTATAGCAGCGGCTTCGCATCCCATTCACGTTCTCCCGCCGCGCCGCTGCGGCTGGCGGCAAAGGTGCACGCCGGAGCTTCTGGCGCCCTGCTACCATGCCTGGATCGACAGGAAAAGCGACGTCATGACGGATTCGTTGCATCCGGGCCTTCTTGGAAGGCCCGTAGTTTTCGGTGGGTTGCGCGGACGCGCCGCAATCGCCGGCGTGGCGTTGTTCGCGCTCGTGGCCGGCTGCGCATCGCAGCCTCCCGCCCGGCCGCCGGTCGCCGCGCCTGCCGCGCCTGCGCCCTCAGCCGTGGTGCAGACACCCGACGAGGACGATGACGACGACGTGCCGGTCGAGCGGCCCGCGCCGCAGGCGAGCCGCAACCTGCCCAGCCAGGAGCTCACGCCGGACATCCTCTACGAGTTCCTCGTCGCCGAGATCGGCCTGCAGCGCGGCAACGCCCCGGCGTCGGCACGAGAGTATGTCGATCTCGCCAAGCGCACCCGCGATCCGCGCATTGCCCGCCGCGCAACCGACCTCTCGCGACGCGTGGGCGACGTGGCGCTCGCGCGCCAGGCGGCGCAGGTCTGGGCCGAGGTGGAGCCGGAGTCGATGGAGGCGGTCGGCCAGTACGCCGGCTTCCTGATCCTCGAAGGCCGCACCGACGAAGCGCTGCCCTGGCTCAAGCGGCTCCTCACCCAGCCGGGCGCGAACGCCGAGCAGCGCCTCGCGCAGATCGGGCAGTTGCTCGCTCAGACGCCGGACAAGCAGGCGACGCTGCGTGTGATGCGCGAGCTCGCCAGGGACTACCCGAAGGATCCGCGTGCGCACCTCGAGGTGGCCCGCGCTGCCTACAACGCCAACGAGGACGCGCTCGCGCTCGAGGAGGCGCGCATTGCGCAGCGACTGCGGCCCGGCTGGGAGCTCGCCGCGCTCACCGAAGCGCAGATCCTGCAGCGCAAGTCGCCCGCCGAAGCCACGGCCGCGCTCGAGGCGTTCCTCAAGCAGTACCCGAAGTCCGCGGACGTGCGGCTGCAGTACGCGCGCACGCTCGTCGCCGAGCGCAGGTACCCCGCGGCGCGTGCCGAGTTCCAGAAGCTGCTCGCCGACTTCCCCGACAACTCCGACGTCGTGTTCGCGGTCGCGGTGCTCTCGATGCAGCAGGAGGACTGGCCGCTCGCCGAGACGAACCTCAAGCGGCTGGTCGACATGCCGGTCCGCGACAAGAACGTGATCTATCTCTACCTCGGCCAGATCGCCGAGGAGCAGAAGCGCTATCCCGAGGCGATCGGCTGGTACGAGAAGGTGGGGCCGAGCGAGCAGTACCTCTCGGCGCAGATCCGGCGCGCCAGCGTCGCCGCCAAGCAGGGCGACGTCTCCAAGGGCCGGGCGATGATCGCCGAGGCGCGCGGCAAGCTCGACGACTCGAGCAACGCCAACAGCCAGCAGCGCGTCGCGCTCGTGCTCGCAGAGGCCCAGCTCCTGCGGGAGGCGAACCGTCCGAAGGAGGCGATGGACGTCGTCGGCAAGGCGCTCGACACGCTGCCGAACCAGCCCGACCTGCTCTACGACTACGCCATGATCGCGGAGAAGCTCGACCAGGTCGATCTGATGGAATCGACGCTGCGCAAGCTCATCCAGATCAAGCCCGACCACGCGCACGCCTACAACGCGCTCGGCTACTCGCTTGCCGACCGGGACCTGCGCCTGCCGGAAGCGAAGCAGCTCATCGAGAAGGCGCTCGCGATCGAGCCCGACAACGCCATGATCGTCGACAGCATGGGCTGGGTGCTGTATCGCATGGGCGACTTGCCGGGCTCGGAGAAATACCTCGCGAAGGCCTACGAAGGCAGCCGCCGCGACCCGGAGGTCGCCGCGCACTACGGCGAGGTGCTGTGGCAGCTCGGCCGCAAGAAGGACGCCGAGACGGTCTGGGCCGAGGCGCTCGGCAAGAGCCCGACGAACGAAACGCTGCTCAAGACGATCCAGCGGTTGAAGCCGTAGCGCGGAGGGCGGCATGCGCCTGGCGCTCGCGATCGGCGCGCGCGGCACCGCGGTCGCCGCGCTCGCGGCGCTCGTCGGATGCGCGACCGCGCCGACGACTTCGGCACCGGCCGCCGTCGGCGACGCCTTCGAGATGACGGGGCGCTTCGCCGCGCGCCAGGGCGACGAGGCCGGTGGCGGCCGCATCACGTGGCGGCATACGCAGGCGGAGGACGACCTGATGGTGTTCTCGCCGCTCGGGCAGGGCCTCGCGCGGATCACCCGCCGCGACGGCATGTACGTGCTCGAGGCGGGCGCGGACCGTCGCTGGGAATCCACGGACGCCGCCGAGCTGGCCGAGCGCGCGCTCGGCTTCTCCATCCCGGTGCAGGGACTCTCCGACTGGGTGCTCGCGCGCCCCGTCGCCGGCGGCGAGGCGGACGTGCAGCGCGATGCCGAGGGCCGTGTGCAGTGGATCCGCCAGGACGGCTGGAAGATCGAGTACCCGGCCTATGCGGGCGGGCTGCCGCAGCGCATCCGCGTCTCGCGCGCCGACTTCGAGCTGCGGCTCTCGATCGATTCGTGGCGACCCGCGAACTAGAGCCGCTCTGGTCGCGCGTCTGGCCGGCGCCCGCCAAGCTCAACCTCTTCCTGCACGTCGTGGGGCAGCGCGCGGACGGCTACCACCTGCTGCAGAGCGTGTTCCGCCTCGTCGACCTGTGCGACGAGGTCGTCTTCACGCCACGCGAGGACGGCGAAGTGCGCCGTGCTGAAGGCCCGATCGGGGTGCCCGAAGCCGACGACCTGACCGTCCGCGCCGCGAGAGCCCTGCAGGCCGAGACCGACGCCGCTCATGGCGTGACGATCGCCGTGCGCAAGCGCATCCCGATGGGCGGCGGTCTCGGCGGCGGCAGCTCGGATGCGGCCACGACTCTTGCCGTCCTCAACCGGCTCTGGAACCTCGACCTGCCGCCGGAGCGCCTCGCGGCGATCGGCGAGCGGCTCGGCGCGGACGTGCCGTTCTTTCTCGGCGGCGCCAACGCCTTCGTCGAGGGCATCGGCGAGCGGCTCACGCCCATCGCGCTGCCCGCGGCGTGGTACGTGATCATCGTGCCGCCGGTGGCGGTGCCGACCCGCGAGGTGTTCGCCGCGCCGGAATTGACACGATCGACGCCCCCCGTCAAAATCCAAGGCTTTCCTGCGGGTTACGAGCGCAACGGGCTGGCCGGCTATGGCCGCAACGACCTTGAGCCCGTGGTGGTTCGCCGCTACCCGGAAGTGATGCGCGCGCGCGAATGGCTCGAGGGCCACGGCGCGGCGCGGATGTCGGGCTCCGGCGCATGCGTGTTTGCGGAATTCCACACCGAGCGCGAGGCGCGCGCGGTGGCGAGCCGGGTGCCTGCGGGCATGGTCGGCATGGCGGTGCGAGGGCTCGACCGCCATCCCCTTGCCGCGATGCCCGGACAACCCGTCACGCTGGGGAGTCGCCAAGCTGGTTAAGGCAGCGGATTTTGATTCCGCCATGCGAGGGTTCGAATCCTTCCTCCCCAGCCATTGATCGAGCCGCGCGAGCGCGGTTGCATGCCGGGCTGCGCCACCGGGGCGGCGCCGGCAGCGAAGGGAGAACGAGTGTCGGCAAGCGGTGCGTGCAGCGTCGAGGGAGTCCTCCGCAGCGCGCCGCGCCGGCGCAAGCTGCGGTAGCCGGAGAGCGGCACGCCGCGAAGCCGGGCCGCCGGCCTGCCAACCCCCACCCGCCAAGACGGTGCAGAACCGACACGCTGACGCGCGAGCCATGGCCTACGAGAACCTGATGGTGTTCACGGGGAACGCGAACCCCTTGCTCGCCCACAGCGTGGTCAAGCGCCTGAACATCCCGCTCGGGCACGCCTCGGTCAGCAAGTTCTCGGACGGCGAGATCATGGTCGAGGTGCTCGAGAACGTCCGCGGGAAGGACGTCTTCGTGCTGCAGTCGACCTCCCAGCCGACCAACGACAACCTGATGGAGGCACTGATCCTCATCGACGCGCTGCGCCGCGCCTCCGCCGGACGCATCACCGCCGCCATTCCCTACTTCGGGTACGGGCGCCAGGACCGGCGGCCGCGCTCGGCGCGCGTCGCGATCAGCGCCAAGGTGGTGGCGAACATGCTCGCCGCGGTCGGCGTCGACCGCGTGCTGACGATGGACCTGCACGCCGACCAGATCCAGGGCTTCTTCGACGTGCCGGTGGACAACGTCTACGCGACGCCGATCCTCCTCGGCGACGTCTGGAAGCACAGCTACGAGAACCTGATCGTGGTGTCGCCGGACGTCGGCGGCGTGGTGCGCGCGCGCGCCATGGCGAAGCGCCTGGAGTGCGACCTCGCCATCATCGACAAGCGCCGGCCGCGCCCGAACGTCTCCGAGGTGATGAACATCATCGGCGAGGTCGAGGGGCGCACCTGCGTGATCATGGACGACATCGTGGACACCGCGAATACGTTGTGCCGTGCCGCCGAGGCGCTGAAGAGCGAGGGCGCGACGAAGGTCGTCGCCTACTGCACGCACCCGGTGCTCTCCGGCAACGCGGTGGCGCGGATCGCCGACTCGTCGCTCGACGAGCTCGTGGTCACCGACTCGATCCCGCTGCGCCCCGATGCGCAGGCGTGCAGGAAGATCCGCGTGCTCTCGGTCGCCGGGCTGCTCGCGGAGACGATCCTCAGGATCTCGAACGAGGACTCGGTGTCCTCGCTGTTCATGGAGTAGCGCGCGCCGTCGAACCGAACGCGAACGCTTTCATCAACCGGCGGTGCCTGGTCGCGGGTCCGCCGACAACTCAGGAGTGACAACATGACGATCGAAGTCGTCGCGAAGAAGCGCGACGCGCAGGGCACGGGTGCGAGCCGCCGCCTGCGCAACGCCGGCCACGTGCCGGGCATCCTCTATGGGGGCGCCGAGCCGCCGGTAATGCTCGAGCTCGAGCACAACGCGCTCTTCCATCAGCTGCGCAACGAGGCGTTCCACGCGTCGATCCTCACGCTCGACGTCGAGGGCGCGAAGCAGCAGGTGCTGCTGCGCACGGTGAACATGCACCCGTGGAAGCCCCAGGTGCAGCACGTCGACTTCCAGCGCGTGCTCGCCGACAAGAAGATCCACATGAAGGTGCCGCTGCACTTCGTGAACCAGGAGGTGTCGCCGGCGGTCAAGCTCGCCGCGGCGCAGGTCACGCACGTCATGAACGAGGTGGACGTGGCGTGCCTGCCTGCCGACCTGCCGGAGTTCATCGAGGTCGACCTCAAGGACCTCGCCGTCGGCCAGGCCGTGCACGTCAAGGACCTGCCGATGCCGAGCGGCGTGTCGCCGGTGCTCCACGGCAACGAGAACCCCGTGGTCGTGTCGGCGTCGGTGCCGCGCGCGGTCGCGGCCGAGGAAGAGCCCGCCGCCGTGCCGGTGGCGGAGGTGCCCGCGGCGAAGCAGGCCGCCAAGCCCGAGGAAGGGAAGGGCGACGCCAAGGGCGAGGCCAAGGGCAAGGGCGACAAGAAGTAACGACGCGCAAGCCCCGCTCGCGCGGCTCCTTACCCTCAGCCTCGTGCCCGTCGCACGTTCACGCCGATGGCGATCCGGCTCATCGTCGGACTCGGCAATCCCGGTCGCGAGCACGCTCGCGACCGGCACAACGTCGGGTTCTGGTTCGTCGATCGGCTCGCCGAACGCGAGCGTGCGAGCCTCCGCGCGGAGCCGCGCTACCACGGGCGGGTGGCGCGGCTGCCGACGCGCGACGGCGATCTCTGGCTTCTCGAGCCGCAGACCTACATGAACCTCTCCGGCCGCGCGGTGGGGGCGCTCGCGCGCTTCTACAAGATCCCGCCCGACGAGATGCTCGTCGTGCACGACGAGCTCGACTTCCCGCCGGGCGTCGCGCGTCTCAAGCTCGGCGGCGGCGTTGCGGGACACAACGGCCTGCGCGACATCCAGGCGAACCTCGGCACGCAGGGATTCTGGCGGCTGCGCATCGGCATCGGCCACCCGGGCGACCGCAACCTCGTCGCGGGCTACGTGCTCGCCGCCCCGCCGACGGCGGAGCGCGAGGCGATCGAGTCGCAGGTCGAGCGCGCGCTCGAGGTCGTGCCGCTCGTGCTCGACGGCGACTTCACGCGCGCGATGCAGGCGTTGCATCCGGCGGAGCGGAAGCCGAAGCCGGCAGCGAAAGCGCCGGCGGCACCCGAAGGTGGCGACGCGCCGCGGGGGCGCGAGTGAAAGCGGGGAGCGTCGCCGGAGGCGGGGTCGCGCCGGGCACGACGCAGAGGAACGCCGCCGCATGGACTGCGGCTGAACGGACATCGAGATGGGTCTGAGAATCGGCATCGTCGGCCTGCCGAACGTGGGCAAGTCGACGCTCTTCAACGCGCTCACCAAGGCGGGCATCGCGGCGGAGAACTACCCCTTCTGCACCATCGAGCCGAACGTCGGCGTGGTCGAGCTGCCCGACCCGCGGCTCGACCAGCTCGCCGCCATCGCCAGGCCGCAGAAAGTGATTCCGGCCACGGTCGAGTTCGTGGACATCGCCGGGCTCGTGGCCGGCGCGTCCAAGGGCGAGGGCCTCGGCAACCAGTTCCTCGCCAACATCCGCGAGACCGACGCCATCGCGCACGTCGTGCGCTGCTTCGACGATCCGAACGTGGTGCACGTCGCCGGGCGCGTCGATCCCGTCTCGGACATCGAGGTGATCGACACCGAGCTCGCGCTCGCCGACCTCGCGAGCGTCGACAAGCAGCTCGCCAGGTACGGCAAGGTCGCGAAGGCGGGCGGCGACAAGGACGCGCAGCGCCTCGTGGCCGCGCTGGAGAAGGTGCGCGCCGTGCTCGACCAGGCGAAGCCGGCGCGGACCGCGGAGCTTTCGAAGGAGGAGCGGGCGGTGCTCAAGCCGCTCTTCCTGCTCACGATGAAGCCGACGATGTTCCTGGCGAACGTCGCCGAGCACGGCTTCGACCGCAATGCGTTGCTCGCGAAGGTCGAGGAACACGCGGCGAAGCAGGGCGCGCCCGTGGTGCCGATCTGCGCCGCGATCGAGGCCCAGATCGCCGACCTCTCCGACGAGGACAAGCAGGTCTTCCTCGCCGACATGGGCATGGCCGAGCCCGGGCTCGCGCGCTTGATCCGCGCCGGCTTCGCGCTCCTCGGCCTGCAGACCTACTTCACCGCCGGTCCCAAGGAGGTGCGCGCCTGGACCGTGCCGGTCGGCGCCACCGCGCCGCAGGCGGCCGGCGTCATCCACACCGATTTCGAACGGGGCTTCATCCGCGCCGAGGTCATCGCGTTCGCCGACTACGTCGCCTGCAAGGGCGAGCAGGGCGCGCGCGAGCACGGCAAGATGCGGCTCGAAGGGAAGGAGTACCAGGTGGCCGACGGCGATGTGATGCACTTCCGCTTCAACGTATGAACGCGCGCCCCCCGAACGCCCCGGCGGAGATCGAGCTGGTGCTGCTCGACCACGACGCGCTCGCGCTGCTCGACGAGTCGCGGGAGGACTTCGAGGCCGCGTGGCACATCCGCGTCGGCGAGGCCGACGCCGCGGTCTCGGAAACGGCCGACATGACGCGGCAGATGCTCGAGGCCTGTCCGCGCGACGTGCCCTGGGGCGCGTATCTCGTCGCCGACGTCGATACTCGCGAAGTGGTCGGCACCTGCGCGTTCAAGGACGCGCCGAACGCGGAGGGCGAGGTCGAGATCGCCTATCACACCTATCCCGGCTTCGAAGGTCGCGGCTACGCACGGGCGATGGCGACGCGCCTCGTCGACATCGCGAAGAGCGCGAAGCGCGTGGTCGCGCACACGCTGCCGCAGCAGAACGCCTCGACACGCGTGCTCGAGCGCCTGGGTTTCGCCCGCACCGCCGAGGTCCGCGCCGAGGACGAGGTCGTGTGGCGATGGGAGCTCGGCGCCGGGCGTCGCGGCCCGGGCAAGCCCGGGCAGCATCGCGCGAAGTCGCAGCCCCAGGGGCAGCGGCATGCCAAGCCGCGCGAGGCTGCGCAGCCGGGCGGCGAGGCACGCAAGCCCGGCAAGCGGCGCTTCCGGCACAAGCCCAAGCCGCAGCCGCGCTGAAGTCGACTCGCCCCGCCGACCCGCGCCGCCGCCCGCCCGCTCGACGCTTGCCACAGAGCAGGCGTGCCCGTCTATCGACCAAAAGGATGACACTCGCAGTCGTTCCATACCGACAGCATTCGGCCGTCGCCTCGTCCTGTTAACCTAGGTGTACAAGCGGGACGCGCGACGGCGAGACGCGATCCCGCGGCCAATCTCAGCCCCGCCCGTGAACGAATCCGCTGCCCGCCGTGTCGTGATGGTGCGCGCCGTCGAGACGGTCGACAGCGACCGCTCCCTGTGGACCGACGAGGATCGCGCCTGGGCGACGCGTGCGGCGGCGGAGATCGTCGGCTCGCGCGCCTCCGAGGACGAGTTCCTGGCGCGCCGCGCGTCGCTCGCGCTGGAGCGGCTGGGCACGCGGTATCCGTCGATCATGCGCGCGCTCGATGCCGTCACCTGGCGGCACTGGCTGGGGCTGGTCGCGGTGCTGATCGCCTTCGCGCTGGGGCTCGCGAGCGATCAGATCGGCCCGGCGAAGCGCGTCAACGTGCTCGCCTTTCCGCTGCTTGCCCTGCTCGCCTGGAACCTCTTCGCCTATGCGGCGATCGCGCTACGCGGCCTGCTGGCGCCGTTCGGCACGAGCCTGCTTGGGCCGCTGCGACGGGTGATCGCGAAGATCGGGCGCGGCATCGCCGGCAGCAAGAGCGACCGCGACGTCACCATGGCCGGGGTCCTGGGCGCGTTCGCCAAGGACTGGACGCGGTTGTCGGCGTCGCTCGTCTCGGCGCGCGTCGGCCACGTCCTGCACCTCGCGGCCTTCGCCTTCGCGCTCGGCGTGATCGTCGGCATGTACGTGCGCGGGGTCGTGCTCGAGTACACCGCCGGTTGGGAGAGCACGTTCCTCGACGCCTCCGCCGTGCATCGCGTGCTCGCGTTCGTGCTCGGGCCCGCTTCGCGCCTCACCGGCATCGCGCTCCCCGGCGTTCCCGAGATCGACGCCTTGCGCTTCAGTGCCGGACCGGGCGGCGACGCCGCCCCCTGGCTGCACCTCTACGCCGTCACCGTGGGGCTCGTCGTCCTCGTGCCGCGCGGGCTCCTTGCCGCGCTCGCGAGCATCATGGAGTGGCGGCGCGGCTCGCGCTTCCCGATGCGCTTCGACGACGTCTACTTCCAGCGCGTGGTGCGGCAGCTTCGCGGCGAGTCGGCGCGGGTGCGCATCGTGCCCTACGCCGTCGACGTCACTCCCGAGGCCGCCGAGGCGCTGCGCGCGCTGATGGCGCGCGTGTACGGCGCGAAGGCGGCGGTCGAGATCGCGCCGCCGATCGCCTGGGGCGGCGAAGAGGCGTTGCCGGACTCCGTCGCGCCGTCGGGCGTGGCCGGGCTCGCGGCGCTCTTCAGCCTCGCGGCAACCCCGGAGGCCGAGAACCACGGCGCGCTGCTCGCCGCGCTGCGCGCGCGCCTCCCCGCCGGCACGCCCGTCTTCGCGATCGTCGACGAATCGCACTTCCGGCGCCGCTTCGCGCAGTCGCCGCAGCGACTCGAGGAACGGCGTACCGTGTGGCGGCAGATGCTCGCCGCGCAGCAGGTCGAGCCGGTCTTCTTCGACCTCGCCGAAGCGGAGCTCGGCGCGGCCGAGGCGGCGATGAACGCGGCGCTCGAACGCTCGGGGGCGCGGGCCTAGCTAGGGCCTTTGCAAATCCGGGCGGAAATCCGCACCATTCGCGCCGCGCCGCGTCGGACCGTGCCGTCGACGCGGTCC
>Ga0209254_10000089_pt1 | contig 56346 bp, 51 predicted proteins | sample FrelakmetDIP11DI_FD_187148 | JGI IMG/M metagenome (GOLD analysis project Ga0209254, IMG submission 187148) | Freshwater lake sediment microbial communities from the University of Notre Dame, USA, for methane emissions studies - DIP11 DI (SPAdes)... | ecosystem: Environmental > Aquatic >...
CGGCATCGGCGTGACGCTCGCGGTGAACTGGCTGGTGAAGCCGTTCTCGATGGCGCTCCTCGCCTGGATCTTCATTCGGAACGTGTTCGCACCCTGGCTGCCGGCGGACCAGATCGACAGCTACATCGCCGGCCTGATCCTGCTCGCCGCCGCGCCGTGCACGGCGATGGTGTTCGTGTGGAGCCAGCTCACCAAGGGCGACCCGTACTTCACGCTCTCGCAGGTGGCGGCGAACGACCTCATCATGATCGTGGCGTTCGCGCCCATCGTCGCGCTGCTGCTCGGGCTTTCGGCGATCACGGTGCCGTGGGACACCCTGCTCACGTCGGTCGTGCTCTACATCGTCGTGCCGGTCGTCCTCGCGCAGCTTTGGCGCAAGGCGCTCCTCGCGCGCGGCCAGGGCACGCTCGAAGCGACGCTCGCCCGCCTGCATCCGTGGTCGATCGCCGCGCTGCTCGCCACCCTCGTGCTGCTCTTCGCTTTCCAGGGCGAGCAGATCCTGAAGCAGCCGCTGGTCATCGCCATACTCGCGGTGCCCATCCTCATCCAGGTGTACTTCAATGCCGGGCTTGCCTACTTCCTCAACAAGCGCTTCGGCGTCGCGCACTGCGTGGCCGGACCTTCGGCGCTGATCGGCGCGAGCAACTTCTTCGAGCTCGCCGTCGCCGCCGCGATCAGCCTCTTCGGCTTCGAATCGGGCGCGGCGCTCGCGACCGTCGTGGGCGTGCTGATCGAGGTCCCGGTGATGCTCACGGTCGTCTGGATCGTCAACCGGTCGCAGGGCTGGTACGAGGGCGGCCACGCGGCCGTCGCGGGCGCGAAGCGATGAGCGACTTCTTTCCCGTGGTGATCCACCACAACCCCGAGTGCGGGACGTCGCGCAACGTGGTCGAGATCGCGCGCGCCGCGGGCTACGAGCCCACCATCATCGAATACCTCGCGACGGGTTGGACGCGACCGCAGCTGCTCGCGCTGTTCGCGGCGTCGGGACTGACGCCCCGCGCGGCGCTCCGCGAGACGAAGTCGCCCGCGCGGGACCTTGGCCTCCTCGATCCGGAAACGAGCGATGAAGCGATCCTGGCTGCAATGCTCGAGCACCCGGCGCTCGTGAATCGTCCCATCGTCGCAACGCCGAAGGGCGTCAAGCTGTGCCGGCCGAGCGAGACCGTGCTCGACCTGCTCGATCGGCTCCCGCCCGGACCGCTTGCGAAGGAGGACGGATCGCTCGTCATCGACGCGTCGGGAAGGCGGGTGGCTTATTGACGGTTGCGAAACCGGCTTCGCAGCCGCTTTCGTCACGATGCTCCCCTCGCCCGCGCATGCGGGAGGGCGGCTGAGGGTGAGGGAATGGCTGTCACGCAACCAACGCAAGCCTCCAAGGACGCCCCGCTCGCCGGACACGCCGCGCCCTTGCGGAGGCCATGATGGCCAGACGATGGCTTTACCTCGCGCTCGCTCCCGGCATCGCCGAACTGCTGCGTCAGAGCCAGGATTTCCTCGCCGCCGCCCGAAGGGGGCGTGAGGGGGCGGCCTTTCCCCGCGATCGCACTCCCATGACCATGAAGGAGAACGAAGTGCAAAACGTCCTCTTCCTCTGTACCGGCAACTCCGCGCGCAGCATCATCGCCGAGGCCATCCTCAACTACGATGCCGGAGGCCGCTTTCGCGCCTTCAGCGCGGGCAGCCACCCGAGCGGCACGGTGAATCCGCTCGTGCTCGAGTTCCTCAAGTCGCAGCGCATCCCCACCGAGGGCGCCCGCAGCAAGAGCTGGGACGAGTTCGCGAAGCCCGACTCGCTGCCGCTCGATTTCGTGTTCACGGTGTGCGACTCCGCGGCGGGCGAGGTGTGCCCGACCTGGCCCGGACAGCCGATGACGGCACACTGGGGCGTCGAGGACCCGGCTGCGTACATGGACGACCCGGCCCGAGCGACGCAGGTGATCCGCGAGGTATTCCACCTGCTGCGGCAGCGCATCTCGCTCTTCACGAACCTGCCTCTGGCGAAGCTGGATCGGCTGTCGCTGCAGAACAAGCTGCGGGAGATCGGGAAGAGCCGCTGACGCTCGACGAACCCCTGCGCTTCGGCGCCGAACTGCGGCAGCCGCGGGCGACTCAGTGTCGCCCGCGTGCCTCCTGCACGATCGCGAGCAACGGCGCGAAGACCTTCGGCGAACCGCAGACCAGGTCGCCGGTCTCGAGGAAGTTCTCCTTGCCGTCGAAGTCGCTCACCAGGCCGCCGGCCTCGATGATCATGAGCGCGCCGGCGGCCATGTCCCACGGCGAGAGCCCCGCTTCCCAGAAGCCGTCGGTGCGGCCGCAGGCGACGTAGGCGAGGTCGAGGGCCGCGGCGCCGGGCCGACGGATGCCGACTGTCGATTCGGAGACCTTGCGGAACACCCGCACGTACTCGTCGAGCCGGTCGATGTTGCGGAACGGGAAGCCGGTGCCGATCAGTGCGTCGCCGAGGCCGATGCGCTTCGATACGCGCACGCGGCGCTCGTTGAGGAACGCGCCGCGGCCGCGCGACGCCGCGAACAGCTCGTTGCGCGTCGGGTCGAAGATCACGCCCTGCGAGAGGACGCGGCGATGACGGAGCGCGATCGACACGGCGTACTGCGGAAAGCCGTGGATGAAGTTGGTCGTGCCGTCGAGCGGATCGATGATCCACTCGTAGTCCGACTCGCCGGAGGCCCCCGATTCCTCGGCCAGGATCGCGTGATCCGGGTAGGCCGCCTTTAGAATGCCGATGATCGCCTCTTCGGCGGCGCGATCCACCTCGGTGACGAAATCCTTCTGCTCCTTGGTCTGGATCTTCACCGCGTCGAGGTCGTTCGCGGCGCGGTTGATCACCGCGCCGGCGCGCCGTGCGGCCTTCACGGCCGTGTGCAGCATGGGATGAAGGGTCTGGTACATCGATGGACGGCGTGACGGGATCGACCCCGGAATCGGATTCTACCCTTCGCGACATGACGCCATGCGCGCGCGTGCGCTTCGTGCTCGCCGGCACGACGCATCCGGGCAACATCGGTGCCGCCGCGCGTGCCATCAAGACGATGGGCTTCCGCCGCCTGACGCTGGTCGCGCCGAAGCGCTATCCGCATCCCGAGGCGACTGCACTCGCGAGCGGCGCGGTCGACGTGCTCGACGCGGCGACCGTGCACGCGGATCTCGACGACGCCTTCGCGGGAGTGCGCTACGCGGTCGCGCTCACGGCGCGCCGTCGCGATCTCGCGCTGCCGTTCCTCGACTCGCGCGATGCGGTGAAGCGGCTCGCCCGCGAAGCCCGGGCCGCTGACGTCGCGCTGCTCTTCGGCAACGAGACCTGCGGCCTGTCCAACGAGGAGGCGCTGCGCTGCCACGCGCTGGTCGGCATCGACACGGCGCCCGATGCGTGGTCGCTCAACCTCGCCGCGGCAGTGCAGGTGATGGCCTACGCCCTGCGCGGCGAGCTCGCCGGCCCGCCGTCGGTCGATCCGGACTTCGCAGCGGTCGGACACGAGGACATGGTGCGCTTCTTCGCGCGGGTCGAGCGATTGCTGGTCGCCAAGGGCCACCTCGCCCCGAACGAGCCGCGCCGGCTGATGGAGCGCATCCGCGCCGTCTTCAACCGGACGCGGCTTTCGCGCACCGAGGTGGACCTGCTCCACGGTGTGCTCGAGGCGCTGGAGAAGTAGTGCGAACGTCAGGAACTGTGCAGGCCGGCGGTGGTCGCCGCCCGGGTATAGTTGACGCGAAAAGTCGGGCTTGCCACACTTGATGCGACGGTCACGAAGGAAGCCGCCCATGTTCGACCGGATCCGCGACGACATCGCCAGCGTCTTCGACCGGGACCCCGCCGCGCGGTCCTGGTGGGAGGTCGTCACGTGTTATCCGGGTTTCCATGCCGTGACGCTGCATCGCGTGTCGCACGCGCTGTGGAGAGCGGGATTTCGCTGGGCCGGACGCTGGCTCTCGCACGTCGGCCGCTTCCTGACAGGCATCGAGATTCATCCGGGCGCGATCATCGGGCGCCGGGTTTTCATCGATCACGGCATGGGGGTCGTCATCGGCGAGACCGCGGAGGTCGGCGACGACTGCACGCTCTATCACGGCGTCACGCTCGGCGGGACCACGTGGAACAAGGGCAAGCGGCATCCGACGCTGCTGCCGGGCGTCGTCATCGGCGCCGGCGCGAAGGTGCTGGGGCCGATCACGGTGGGCGAGGGCGCGAAGATCGGCTCGAATGCCGTCGTCGTGAAGGACGTGCCGGCCGGCGCGACCGCGGTCGGTATCCCCGCGAAGATCATCGAGAGCGAGCGCGAACAGGCGCGCGAGGCGCACGCCGAGAAGCTCGGCTTCTCCGCCTACGGGCTTTCGAGCAGCGACGACGATCCGGTGGCGCAGGCGATCCGGGCGCTCACCGACCATACCGCGGAGGTCGAGGCGAAGCTCGCCGCGCTTGCTGCACAGCTCGAAGACCTCAAGCGCCAGCAGGACGACTCGCGCCGGCTGTCTGAGAGGAACGAGGTCCGGCTGCGCAAGGTCGTGGATCGTTGAGCGTGGGCGCGTCCGTGTCGCTTGGAGCGGCCGCGCGCCGCCAGCGCGCGTGCCATGGCGGCGTCATGCACAGGCTTGCAGTGACGGTCCTCGTTGGCCTCTGCCTGCCGGCCCTGCACGCGCAGGCGCAAGGGTTGGGCGGTACGGCCGAGGCCTTCCCCTCGGGGCAGCCGTTCGACGCGCTACCCGGCGTAGCGAACCGGCTGCAGGGTGCGGGGCTCCCCGGCACCGAGGTGTTTCGCAACGCCGACGGCTCCACGACCATCCGCGGCATTCCGCTGTCGAGCGACACGGCGGCCCGGCTCAACCGGGTGCTCGGCGGGGCGATGCCCGGCACCTCCGCCCTTGGGCAGGGCATGACGAACGTCTTCTCTGCGGGCAGCAGCGGAGCCGCGCTCGTCGGCCAGCCGCTGGGCGGCAAGGTCCTGAGCCTTCCCGGTGTCACGCCGGCACAAGGCGGCGGGATGATCGAGGGCGCGAGCAACCTGATCTCGGCACCGCTCGAGGCCGTGCCCGGCATGCTGCAGGGCGCGCCCTTGCGTTGAGGGCTCGACCCGTGCCCGCCGCGTGCGGGCGCGGAGCCCGCCAGCCCCGCAACGCTGCGTCGGCGCCCGCCATTCTTCGGTCGCCCGCCTGCGTTCTCGAGCCGCAGTCTTCCAAGCAAGCACGACCGAGGAGGGCACGCTGGCGGCTGCGCAGGCGGCATCCATGCGCGAACGCGACTACGGTGCTCTTGTCCCGAGCTTCCGGATCCGTCCGGCTAATCGTCGGCGCGGAATCCCGACGCCTTCACCGCGGGCGCCCACTTGGCGCTGTCCTCCGCCATGCGCTTTGCAAGCTCGTCCGGCGTGCTGCCGACCGGCTCGAGGCCGAGCGCGACCAGCTGTTCGCTCACCTCGGGTGTCTTGATCGCCGCCGCGACGGCCGCCGACACGCGTTCCACGGTCGCTCGCGGCGTTGCCGACGTAGTGAAGAACGCGTGCCAGCCGGTGACCTCGACCGCGTCGAATCCCAGCTCCCTGAACGTCGGCACCTCTGGCGTGACGGGCGAGCGCTGCGGCCCGGCGGTGGCGAGGATGCGGAGCTTGCCCGCCTGATGCGCTTTCACCATTTCCGAGACCAAGGCGATCCCGGCCGGCACCTGTCCGCCGATCAGATCGTTCACCAGGGGCCCTCCGCCCTTGTAGGGAACGAACGCGAGCTCCACGCCCGTCGCGCGCGCGACCATCACGCCGAGGAAATGTCCGGGTCCGCCCGAGAGCGGCACGCCGCAGGTCGCCTTGCCAGGGTTTGCGCGCAGCCAGGCGATGTGCTCGGGGAGGGTCTTCGCCGGCGAGCCCGGCTCGACCGCGAGCGCGAACTGGAAGTTCGCCGCCAGGGAGACCGGCGCGAAGTCCTTGCCCGGATCGAACCTGAGCCTCGCGTGCGTCAGCGGCGCGAAGACCGGCACCGCGATCGGCGCGATCATGAGTGTCTTGCCATCCGGTGCGGCGTTCTTCAGCGCCTCCGCGGCGATGAAGCCGTTCGCGCCGGCACGGTTATCGACGATCACCGGCGTGCCCAACGACGTCCGCAGTCGTTCGGCCACCAGCCGCGCGACCATGTCCGAGGTCGAGCCTGGTGCGAATCCGACGAGGATGCGCGTCGGCGCGTCCTGCGCGCGTACGGAAGCAGTCGTTGCAATGCACAGCACCACCAGCGCCGTGGCGGCACGCAATGTGCGGAGGAGCAAGTACACGTGATCCTCGCTTTCGCGTTGACGTTCGGCGATGACGGTACGCGGGCGGACGGGACAGACGCAACGGAAAAATTTCCCCAGGCCACGGGACCGGACAGCGATCGTCCCGACCCCGCCGCAGACGCCCGGACGGCTCAGTCCGCTACCAACGCCGGGGCAGCTTGCGGAGCAGGATCACCCGACCGCGCTCGGCCTTCACGTATCCGCCGCGTGCCAGGTCGCGCAGCAGGCGGCCGACCATTTCGCGGGTGGCGCCGACGCGATGACCAATTTCCGCATGCGTCAGCTCCGCAACGAGCCTGCCGTCGACTGCCACCGCGCGAGCGAGCAGCAGTTTCACCAGGCGGGCGTAGACGTCCTCCATCGCGAGCGCTCGGGTGGCGACGAGCAGGCGCCGCAGCCGCGCCACCACGTCGAGAAGCATCCCCACGGCGAGCCCCGGATGGCGCTCCAGCAGCCTCATGAAGGCAGGAATCGGAATCGAAGCGACGCGCAGATCGTCGAGTGCGGTGACCGACATGAGGATGGGCTCGCCGCCCAGCGTCACGTCTGCGAAATGGCCTCCCGGGCCTTCGGGACTCAGCTTCAGCTGACGATCCGAGTCGGTCCGCCAGAACCACTGGATCCGTCCCTCGAGGATGACGTTGAAGAGGTCGAGACGATCGCCGCTGTGGGCGACGATCGCGTCCTTGGCGAAACAGCGCACGCTGAAGAGCCGCGCCGCGGCTGTCAGCTCCGCCTGCGACAGCGATGCGAACAGCGGTACCGCTGCAAGTTCGACTGCGGTAGGCCGCATCATCCGCGGATCCTGCACCTCGGCTTCGCTGGCGGAAACCGGCCCTGCAAGTGCCACGCGGGCGGCCGCCCCGCCCGCGCGACCGGTCGCGCCGCGCCGGGCGCGAGGCGGCGGTGCCCCGCGACTGCCCACCTCAGCAGGCGCGCAGGGCGCCAGCAATGGCGGCGGGCGCCGCCGCCGCGCCGCCCTGCCCCCCGCGCAGCAGCTCGAGCGCCCGCCGCGCGGTCTCGAACCGCTCGGCAAGCGTCTCGCTCTTCGCCTCGATGCGAAGCTTCGTCGGGCCCGCGAGCTTCCAGCCGCGCTTCTGCACGAGCTCGATGATGCGCGCCGGGTCCACGTTCGGCTTCTCCTCGAACTGGATCTGCACGCTCTCCGCCGTGGCGTCGAGGCGCGCCATGCCGAGCGGCTTTCCGAGCACGCGCAGGCGGTGCGACGCGACGAGTGCGCGCGCTGCGTCCGGAAGCTGGCCGAAGCGGTCGATCAGCTCCTCCTGCAGCTCGGTGACTTCGGCGTCGCTCGCGCAGTTCGCGAAGCGCTTGTAGAGCACCAGACGCTCGTGGATGTCGGCGCAGTAGTCGTCGGGCAGGAGCGCCGGCAGGTGCAGGTTCACCTCGGTCTCGACGCCGAAGGGCTGGGTGAGGTCGGGCGCCCTGCCCGACTTCAGCGCCTTGACCGCGTGGTTGAGCATGTCGGCGTACAGAGCGAATCCGACCTGCTGCATCTCGCCCGACTGGCTCTCGCCCAGCACCTCGCCCGCGCCGCGGATCTCGAGGTCGTGCATCGCGAGGAAGAAGCCCGAGCCCAGCTCCTCCATCATCTGGATCGCCTCGAGCCGCTTCTTCGCGGCGGGCGTCAGCGCTTCCTCGGGCGGCGTGAGCAGATAGGCGTAGGCCTGGTGATGCGAACGCCCGACGCGGCCGCGGAGCTGGTGCAGCTGCGCGAGGCCGAACTTGTCGGCGCGGTTGATGAGGATCGTGTTCGCGCTCGGGATGTCGATGCCGGTCTCGATGATGGTCGAGCACACGAGCAGGTTGAACTTCTGCTGCACGAACTGGCGCATGACACGCTCGAGCTCCCGTTCGGGCATCTGGCCGTGGGCGACGCCGATGCGGGCCTCGGGCACGAGCTTCTCCAGCTTCTCGCGCATCGACTCGATCGTCTCGACCTCGTTGTGCAGGAAGAACACCTGCCCGCCGCGCTTCAGCTCGCGCAGGCACGCCTCGCGGATGACCGCCGGCGAGTAGTTCGTCACGAAGGTCTTGATCGCGAGCCGCTTCGCCGGGGCAGTCGTGATCACGGACAGGTCGCGCAGACCCTCCATCGACATCGCGAGCGTTCTCGGGATCGGCGTCGCGGTGAGCGTGAGCACGTCGACTTCCGCGCGCAGCGCCTTCAGCGCCTCCTTCTGCCGCACGCCGAAGCGATGCTCCTCGTCGATGATCACGAGGCCGAGCCGCGCGAACTGGGTCGACTTCGAGAGCAGCTTGTGGGTGCCGACGACGATGTCGGTCTTCCCCTCGGCGAGCAGCTTCAGCACCTCCGCGGACTCCTTCGCGGTGCGGAAGCGCGACAGCTCGGCGATGCGCACGCCCCAGTCGGCGAAGCGGTCGGAGAAGGTGTCGAAGTGCTGCTCCGCGAGCAGCGTCGTCGGCGCGAGCACGGCGACCTGCTTGCCGTCGGCCACCGCGACGAAGGCGGCGCGCAGCGCGACCTCCGTCTTGCCGAAGCCGACGTCGCCGCAGACGACGCGATCCATCGGCTTGCCCGCGCGCAGATCCTCGATGACGGCGTTGATCGTCGCGGCCTGGTCAGGCGTCTCCTCGAAGCCGAAGCCGTCCGCGAACGCCTCGAGGTCGTGCGCGGCGATCTTGAACGCGTGGCCCTTGCGCGCTGCGCGCTGGGCGTAGAGGTGCAGCAGCTCCGCGGCGGTGTCACGGACCTTCTCGGCGGCCTTCCGCTTCGCCTTCTCCCAGTCGCCGCTGCCGAGCTTGTGCAACGGCGCCTGCTCCGCCGGGCCGCCCGTGTAGCGCGTGACGAGGTGCAGCTGGGCGACCGGCACGTAGAGCTTCGCGTCTTCGGCGTACTCGAGCTGCAGGAACTCCGTCGTGCCCTCGCCGAGGTCGAGACGGGTGAGCCCGCGATAGCGCCCCACGCCGTGCTCGAGGTGCACGACCGGGTCGCCCGGTCGCAGCTCCGAGAGATCCTTGAGGACGCCTTCGACCGTCCCGCGCTTCGCCGCGTCGCGGCGGCCCCGGACGCGCGCGGTGCCCGCATAGAGCTCGCCTTCGGTGACGATCGCCCAGCCTTCGCCGGCGTACGCGAAGCCGCTGTCGAGCGGGGCGACGCCGAGCATGAGGGGCGCGTCGACGGCACGGAACTGCTCGAAGCCCGCGCAGGGGGTCGCCGCCACGCCGTACTCGGCGAAGTACTCGGCGATCGTCTCGCGCCGGCCGGGCGATTCGGCGGCGACGAGCACGCGCAGGCCGCTCGTCGCGAGGAACGCCTTGAGCCGGTGAAGCGGATCGGGCGCACGGCGCTCGACCGCGACGTCGGGCAGCTCGCTCGCCAACGTGTCCCCGTGCTTCGGCGGCACGTCGATGCGCGTGAAGTCCCGCAGCGCAACATAGAACTGCTCGGCGGAGAGAAAGAGGTCGCGGGGCGGCAGCACCGGCCGGCTGCGGTCACCGGCGAGCATCTTGTGCCGGCCCTGGGCGTCCTTCCAGAACGCCTCGATCGCCTGGGCGACGTCGCCGTGCAGGGCGACGGTCGTGCCGCGCCGCAGGTAGTCGAAGAACGTCGCGGTCGTGTCGAAGAAGAGCGGCAGGAAGTACTCGATCCCCGCCGGCGCGATGCCGCTCGACACGTCCCGGTAGAGCGAGATCTTCGAGGCGTCGCCCTCGAACGTCTCGCGGAAGCGCTGCCGGAAGCCCGTGCGGCCGGCCTCGTCGATCGGGAACTCGCGCGCGGGCAGGAGGCGGATCTCGCTGACCGTGTAGACGGTGCGCTGCGTGTCCGGGTCGAAGGTGCGGATCGACTCGATCTCGTCGTGCGCGAGGTCGATGCGGTAGGGCAGGGCGCTGCCCATCGGGAAGAGGTCGACGATGCCGCCGCGCACGCAGAACTCGCCCGGCGCGACCACCTGCGTCACGTGCTCGTAGCCGGCCACGCCGAGCTGCTCGCGCAGCCGCTCGACGTCGAGCGGTTCGCCGGCCTTGACGAAGAACGTGTGCGCGGCGAGATACGAAGCCGGGGAGAGCCGGTAGAGCGCAGTGCTGGCGGGAACCAGCACGACGTCGCATTCGCCGCGGCTCGTGCGGTAGAGCGTCGCGAGCCGCTCCGAGACCAGGTCCTGGTGGGGCGAGAAACTGTCGTAGGGCAGCGTCTCCCAGTCGGGGAACAGCGCCACGGACAGCGCCGGGTCGAACCAGCGGATCTCGTCGGCGAGGCGCTGCGCGTCGAGCGCCGAAGCGCAGACCACCGCGAGCGGGCGCGACGCGCGCGCACGCCGGGCAAGCAATAGCGAGTCGGACGAGCCCGGCGGACGAGCGGCGGGCGGGGCCGACTCGACGGCTGGATCCGTGACCTGGGTCTTCACGTCCATCGGGGGAGAGGCAGGGGACGCGGAATGCAACACGCATTCCGCAGGAGGGACCGGGCGACGACGGCATGACCGTCGCCCTCGTCGTTATTATATCGAGCGTGACGCCTGCGAGCCCCCGCCGCCGATGCCTGCGCGCCTGTTCGGCTTGATCCCGGCGGCGGGCGCAGGCAGCCGCCTGGGTGGCGAGATGCCGAAGCAGTACCTTGAAGTGCGCGGCCGGCCGCTGCTCTGGCACGCCGCCAACGCCCTTGCGGCCGAGCGCCGCATCGACACCGTCTGCGTCGTGCTCGCCGCCGGTGACGAGCGCTGGTCGTGCTGCGACTGGCGCGCTTTCGGCGAACGGCTGGCGCCGCTCTTCTGTGGGGGGGCAACGCGCGCCGCAAGCGTGTACAACGGCCTCGTCGCCTTGCAGAGCACGCTCGAGCTCGACGACTGGGTGCTCGTGCACGACGCCGCAAGGCCATGCCTCGCCGCGTCGGATCTCGCGCGGCTCATCGACGCGCTATGGGACGACGAGGTGGGCGGATTGCTGGCGGCACCGCTGGCCGACACGTTGAAACGCGGCGACGCGGACGCGCGGGTGTGTGCCACCGAACCGCGCGAAAGGCTCTGGCGCGCGCAGACGCCGCAGATGTTCCGCTACGGCACGCTGCTGCGCGCGCTAGCCCACGCCGGCGAGGTGACCGACGAGTCCGCGGCCGTCGAATCCCTGGGACTGAGACCACGCCTCGTCGCGGGCAGCGCGGGCAACGTCAAGGTGACCTATCCGGAAGACATCGTGCTTGCCGAGGCGCTCCTCGGAGGACGGACTTGACCGCGCTGCGCATCGGCCAGGGCTTCGACGTGCACGCGCTCGCGCCCGGGCGAAAGCTCGTGATCGGCGGCGTGCACATCCCCTTCGACCGCGGGCTCGAGGGCCACTCGGACGCGGACGTGCTGCTCCACGCGATCACGGACGCGATCCTCGGCGCCGCCGCGCTCGGCGACATCGGGCGGCACTTTCCGGACACCGACGCGAAGCACAAGGGCGCCGACAGCCGCGCGCTCCTGAGGAGCGCCGTCCAGCTCGCGCGCGATGCCGGCTTCCACGTCGTCAACGTCGACGCGACGATCATTGCGCAGGCGCCGAAGATGGCGCCGCACATTCGCGCGATGGTGGAGCACATCGCGGCCGACTTGGCGGTCCCGGCGAGCCACGTCAACGTCAAGGCGAAGACCACCGAACGTCTCGGCTTCACCGGCCGTGGCGAGGGGATCGCCGCGGAGGCGGTGGCGCTGCTCGAGAAGCGACGCTGAGCGTCATCACCCTCCACATTGCGCGAAAGGAGCGCTGCAACCGCGCGGAGCCGCCCCCATGTGCGCCGCCTCTTCGAGCCACGGCACCGAGCGCGATTCGACCCCGGGCACCGCCGGACCGTCGGTGCGTCTGTTCTTTGCGCTCTGGCCCGATGACGCGGTTCGCGCTGCCCTCGCGCGTTACGCCGCCGCGGCCCATGGGGTCGCCGGCGGCCGGATGATGCGCGCCGACACGGTCCACCTCACGCTCGCGTTCCTCGGCGACACGCCCGTCGCGCGGCTGCCTGGCCTGGTCGACGCAGCGAGCGGTGTGGTCGCCCGACCCTTCACGCTCGTCCTGGACCTTGCCACCTGCTGGAGGCACAACCGGATCGTATGGGTCGGCGCGAGCACGGTGCCGGACGCGCTCACCCTGATGGTCGAAGATCTGCGCTCCGCGGTTGCCGCCGCCGGCTTCCGCTTCGACCCGAAGCCCTTCGTCGTGCACGCGACACTCGTCCGCAACGCCGCGCCACGCGGTCCGCTGCCCGACGTCGCGCCGATCGAGTGGCAGGGCGACGGCTTCGTGCTGGTGCGGTCGACACTCGGCGCGGGCGGGAGCCGGTACCAAGTCATCGGCGAGTGGCGATCGGGAAAGTAGCCGACGCGCGACGGGATCGCAAGCCGCAACCGAGGGCCGATCGCTTTACCGGCCCGGCTGCGTCAAGCTGGCGCAGGCGTTTCCCGGCACCATCATCGTCGTCGAGCACCTCGCGTGGCCGATCGGCTGTGGATACGATGCCGATTGCGCGGGCTGCGCGTCGGGCATGCGACGAGGGAGTCGAGCGGGGATCGCGGGGCGCCGTGCCGTTGGGGACGGGGAGAGGCATGCGATCTTGGGCGCTTCGAGCCTGATAGCCCTCACCCGCGGGGTCGGGAGGTGAGGGCAGGGCGCCTCAAAGGGAGCGGTGCGGCGCCAAGCACCTCCGGCACCCCATCGCCAAGCGGAAGTCGGAGCGCCGAGCGGCGCTCCGACCCGCTTCGCCGGACTACGGCAGCCAGACCGGCAGAGCTTCGCTCATCACCCGCTCCCAGGCGCGGTGCGGGATTTCCACCGAGTCCTCGCCGTCGAACCCGGCCTTCAGCAGCGCGTGCAGGAAGACCCGGGCATCGGCGTCGGTCGCGCCCGCGCCCATGTACTTGGCGAGCTCGACCAGCTCGGTGTCCTTGCTGATGATCATTACCGCCTCCTCGCGATGACCCCAGTGGTTGCCACGATGCGCGAGGGCCTCCCTCGCGCTACCCAACCCGTGGAGAAGTCCCCGCTCGCGGCTTCTCCTCCACGCGCTTTCTCGGCCGCCCGACCTATCAGACGCTCTGCGGCGCCTAGCGTTCCCAAGGATACCTTTGTATCGCGTTCGAGGCTCGGTGCGCCATCGGCCGAAAGGATGATGGCCGCTCAGCGGCTGGCGGGCAGCCACGACAAAGCGGGCACGTTCAGCCCGTGAGCGAGAGGACGAGCGGCGTGCTCACCGCGGCCACGGCGGTGGATATGACGATGCTCGCTGCTACTGCCGACTGCATCGCCTCGAACTCGCGCGCCATGAGGTACACGTTCACCCCGACCGAGAGCGAGGCGAGCAGCGTGACGACCTGGGTGTGCAGGTCGGACAGCCCGGCCGCGCGCGCGAGCGCCCAGATCGTGAGCGGCGCGGCGAGGAGCTTCAGCGCCGCGATCGCCAGCCCCGGGCGCCATCCGGCACGCAGGCCGAACTCGACGAGCCCCATGCCGAGGACCACGAGCGCGAGCGGCGTCGCCGACTGGCCGATCAGACGCAGCGGCTCGGCGAGAACGCGCGGCAGGGCAAGCCCGGTGAGCCCGAACGCCGTCCCGAGCAGGATCGAGGCGACCACGGGGTTGGTGACGACGTTCTTCGCCGTCTTGCCGAAGCCGGCCAGAGAGAGGTCGCCGTGCCGGGCCCATTCGATCGACACCGTGACCAGCGTCCAAAGCAGGAGCGCGTTGAATACCAGCACGACGGCGACCACCGGCATCGCGGCGTCGCCGATCGTCACCTTGGCGAGCGGCACGCCGAGCAGGACGTTGTTGGAGAAGATGCCGCCGAGCGCGAAGATCGACTGCCCGGTGCCGTCGAGGCGGAAGGCGCGCGCGGCGACCACCCGGCCCAGCGCGAACACGACGAAGCACCCGCCGAAGTAGACCAGCGGGATGCGGTAGTCGGCGGGCGGCAGCTGCGACAGGTCGCTCATCAGCGTGAAGAGCAGCGCGGGCAGCGCGACGCTGAAGACGAAGCGCGACATCCCGTCGCTCACCGCGCGCGGAAAGCGCCGCGAGCGCGCGAGCAGGTAGCCGAGCAGGACGAGCACGAAGAGCGGCGCGGCGAGCTCGAAGTGGTGCAGGAAGTTCGACATGGGCCGGATGATGCCGCCTGGCGCCGCTTGGCGGGCGTCGGGAGCTCCCGCCCACGCGCGTCGCGGCTTGAAGCGACAGGGCGCAGGGTTGCGCGCCATCTGATCTGAACGAAGCGCGGCGGTACGATGCGCAGCGGTTCGCTAAGATCGGGACGGACTCGCGTCGCTACGACCGTTCGGGCACTTCGTCGCTCGCGCTTGGCGCACGGCCCGCGCGGCGCGCGCGTCGGGACTCTGCCTGCCATCGCGATCTGTCACCCCTTTGGAGCCGCCTTGACTCCCGAGCCCGAATTCGCCGAAGCCGCCGCGCACGGACGAATCCGTGTGCGGCGAGCGCGGCCGTGGCTCTCGTCGCTGGCGATCCTCCTCGGCGCGCTCGCGCTGCTCATCACCGCCGTGCAACAGGCCGCGGGGCCGTTCGAGAAGCCTCCGCCCATCGAGCAGGCGATCGCCGACAAGGCGAGGTCGATCCTCGACCGCGCGCGCGACGCGTTCCGCGGCGAGGCGCCGCCCGCGCCGCCGCGCTCGCCGCCGCCGGAGCGCAACCTCGACCAGCGTCTGCGCGGCGTCTCCGCCGCGCTCGGTGCGCTGGCGATCGCCCTTGCGCTCGGCGCCTTCGCGCGGCGCGAGAGCGTGCGCGCGTGTGCCGCCGCGCTCGTGCTCGCCACCGCCGCGCTGCCGTGGCAGACGGGCCTTGCGGTGTCGCTCGCGCTCGTGTTCGTCGCGGTGGTCGCCAGGCTCGTGCGGCGCACGGCGGACTAAACGGCGCAGGCGCCCGATTCGCGCCGCCTTGCTGCAGAGAAGACAGCGGTGGTGAGCGATCTTGGGATCGGGGTGAGCGAGGGGGCCTGCCGGGGGCCTGCCCCGTCGCATCGCGGACAACCATCTCCGACGCAAGGGCCCCACGCTCGTCCGCGGCAGCACGGCGCCGTCCATTCCGGGAAGCGGCGGCCCCGCCACGGCCGTTCCGTCAGCCCGACTGCCGCTCGACAGCGGCCGCCTTGGGCCAGCCGGTCGGAGCAGACCTCGAGCACGGGCGGCGCCCGGGCTCGCACCCCGATTGCAACGATCCGAAGCGGCGATCACACTGCCCCCGCAGAACACGTGCCCTGCCACCCCGGCCGCGGCGCGAACTCTCGACCAAGGAGCGACCATGGGCTGGATCGTGAGCCTCATCATCGGCGGCATCGTCGGATGGCTGGCAAGCATCCTCATGAAGACCAACGCGCAGATGGGCCTGCTCGCCAACGTCATCGTCGGCATCGCCGGCGCGAGCCTCGGCTTCTGGCTCGCGGGGATGATCGGCCTCGGCCCCGAGGGCACGATCATGCGCTGGCTGATCTCCGTGGCCGGGGCCGCACTGCTGATCTTCATTCTCAAGGCGGTCGGCTTCTACAAGTAGCCGGTCAGCCCGCTGCGGCGGGGCGAGCCCGCCGTCAATCGACCAGCCACTCATGCTGGCAGCGCTTGCAGCGCACGCGCAGCCAGCCGAGCGCGTTGTCGTCCGCGTTCGGCGCAAGACGACCGCCGGAGGCGATCACCTCGAAGCGCCCGTAGGCGTCGCACTTGGGGCAGCAGGAGCGTGCGCCGAGGTGCTCGGCCACCGCCATCGTGCGATGGTAGCGCCGCCACGAGGTCACCGCGAGCATTATGTGCCGCCGATGGACACCGCCATCAGCAGCAGCGCCTGCGCCGCGCCCTCCTTGAACGAAAGGTCTCGATGCACACCGCGACGAGCAGCATCGCCAGGATGCAGCTCACCAGCCAGAAGTGGCTCTCGAGGAGCTGCCGCTCGTACCAGCGGCGGAATCCCAGGCGGCGAATGCCCGACGCAGGATCGGATCGTGACGTTGGCATGCCGCGAACCTCCCGGGCGTGGCGCGATTCCAGACCATCGCAGCGGTCTCACGACATGCGCGAGACGCCGGCGCGACGACTGCACTCATATCAATGCGCCTCCCGCGTGCAATCCCCCCGGTCAAGCAGACGCGCGACGAGGTGCGGATGCGGCGGCGCAAGGGCACGGGTCTGTGCGCGGCGCGCTGCGCCACGGGATGTGATCGCTTGCGGGCCTGTTCGTGGACGACCGCGCCACCAGGTCCGGCCGCAACGCACTCATGCGTCCGTGGCGTCAGCACTTGGCGGCAAGCGCCGACTCGCTCCCAGTCGGTCGCGAGCAGGCAAGGAGCGCCGCGAATCGAACGCCGGTGTCGGCGCGCGCCCGACCGCGCTTCGCGGGGGCGTGGTCTGCGCACGACAGGCAGCCGCGGGGACGAGTTCGCGCCACAGCGATGCCGTAGACTCGGGCGGGATCCATGCGGGAGGAAACCGATGATCCGCTACGCCGTCGCCGCGGCAGCCGTCCTCGGCTGCGCGACACTCGCCCACGCCGAGTCGTTCAAGCTCGCGAGTCCCGACATCAAGCCGAACGGCACCATCGCCGCGGAGCAGGTGTTCAACGGCTTCGGTTGCACCGGGGGCAACGTCTCCCCGGCGCTGGCGTGGTCGGGCGCGCCGAAGGACACGAAGGGCTTCGCCGTGCTCGTCCACGACCCGGATGCGCCGACGGGCGGCGCTGGCTGGTGGCACTGGCTGGTGATCAACCTGCCCGCCTCCGCGAAAGGCCTGCCCAAGGACGCCGGCAAGGCCGACGGGTCCGGGCTGCCGGCCGGGGCGAGCCAGATCCGCACCGACTTCGGCGGTCCCGGGTGGGGCGGACCCTGCCCGCCGGTCGGCGACAAGCCTCACCGTTACGTGTTCACCGTCTACGCGTTGAAGAGCGACAAGCTCGAGGTGCCCAAGGACGCCACCGCATCGCTCGCCGGTTTCCTGGTGAATGCGAACGCGATCGGCAAGGCAAGCCTCGTCGGCAAGTACGGACGCAGCCGGTAGCGCCCGGCCTCTTGCGGGGTCCGGGGCTTGCTCCGGTCCCGCATCTGCAGCGCCTCATCCAGGTTTCCGTCATCGACATCCACGTGCCCGCCACGCCCGGAAACTCCTTCGGCAACGGTTCCGCGCGCGGTCGTTTTCACGAGCGACTGCGGCATCTGGGGCGCGCATCGCTGCGCGGACTGCGGCGCGGCATCGAGAAGGAGAGCCTCCGCGTCACCCCCCAGGGCCAGCTCGCGCTCACGCCGCACCCTGAGGCGCTCGGCGCGGCCCTCACGCATCCGCACATCACCACCGACTTCAGCGAGGCACAGCTCGAGCTCATCACCGGCGTGCACACGAACGTGGAGGCGTGCCTCACGGAGCTCGCGCACATCCACCAGATCGTGAACCGGCACCTGCCTGCGGGCGAGCTGCTGTGGTGCGCGAGCATGCCCTGCGGCCTGCCGCCGGAAGAGGACATCCCGATCGCGCGCTACGGCAGGTCGAACATCGGCCGCGCCAAGGCCGTGTATCGCATCGGGCTCTCGCACCGCTACGGCCGGCGGATGCAGACGATCTCGGGCATCCACTACAATTTCTCGATGCCCGAGCAGGCCTTCCCGGTGCCGGGGCTGGGTGCGGCGAACGAGGCCTACTTCGCGCTCATCCGCAACTTCCGGCGGCATGCCTGGCTGCTGCTCTATCTCTTCGGCGCCTCCCCGGCGGTGTGCGCGACCTTCGTCGAGGGGCGTGCGCACGAGTTGCGCGAGCTCGCGCCCGGGACGCTGTACCTGCCCGATGCCACGTCGCTCCGCATGGGGCGGCTCGGCTATCTGAGCGAGGCGCAGGACTCGCTCGCCGTCAGCTACAACTGCCTGGAGAGCTACGCCGCGTCGCTGCAGGACGCGCTGACCCAGCCCTATCCCGCTTACCAGCAGATCGGCCTGCGCGAGGGCGACGACTACCGCCAGCTCGCGACGACGCTGCTGCAGATCGAGAACGAGTTCTACAGCACCATCCGCCCGAAGCGCGTCATCGAGCCTGGCGAGCGGCCGCTGCACGCGCTGCGGAGCCGCGGCGTGCAGTACGTCGAGGACCGGGCGATGGACCTCGACCCGTTCTCGCCGGTCGGCATCACCGCGGCGACCGCGCGCTTCCTCGACGTGTTCCTCCTGCACTGCCTGCTCGCGGAAAGCCCGCCGGACACGCCGCAGGAGGTCGGCGCGATCAACCGCAACAAGCAGCGCGTCGCGGCGCGCGGACGCGAGCCCGGGCTGCGCCTAGAGCGCGGGGCGCAGACGGTGGAGCTGCGCGAGTGGGCGGGGCAGCTGCTCGCCGAGTGCGAACCGGTCGCGCAGGCGCTCGACGCCGCGCATGGCGGCGAGCGGTACATGGCGTCGCTCGCCGACGCACTCGCCGCGCTGGAGGATCCGAGCCTGCTGCCCTCGACGCGCGTGCTCGCGGCCATCGACGCCTGCGGCGGCTCCTACCTGCGCTTCGGACTGGAGCAGTCGCTGCGCAACCGTGAGGCTCTGCGCGAATGGCCGCTCTCGGCGCAGGTCGACTCGGCCTTCCGGCGCATGGCCGCCGCATCGCTCGCCGAGCAGCGGGCGATCGAGGCCGCCGACACGCTCGACTTCGAGGGTTACCGGCAGCGCTACCTGTCGCCCGAGCGCCTGCTCGGCGACTGAGGAAAGCCCGCAAGCCTTCCTTCGCGGCTGCGCCGTGCGCGAGCAGGCGCGCGTAGCGGAGAACTCTGGCAAGCCTGCCTCGTACCCGCGGCGTATGGCGTACGGGCAAATGCTCTTCGGCCGGCGCGCGTCCTGCGCCCTGGTCACTGCATGGCCGGCGCCACCAGCCGCTCCGGCGCCTCGGGTGTCGCCCGATTGCCGCGTGCGGTGACGACGGTGTGCACGAAGTGCAGCTTCGTGACCGCCGGGCCGTTGAGCACGAACGGATACACGTCGGGCTGGCCCATGCTGCGCGCCACCTCGTTGAACTTCGCCGTGAGCGCCACCCAGGCGTTGACCCACTTGAGGAAAGTCTCGTCGGGCGCCTCGCCCGCCTCGCGGTGGAGCACGTCGCGCGTGAACGGCGTCAGCCGCAGCTGCGAGTGCGTGATGTCGATGCCGAGCGCTGCCACGGTCTCCAGCGTCGAGCGGATGTGGAGGAAGTGGGCCCAGGTCTCCGCCCAGTCCTCCCACGGATGCATCGTCGCGTACGAGCTGATGTAGGCGTTCGCCCAGTCGGCCGGCGGCCCTTCCTTGTAGTGCCGGTCGAGCGCCTCCGCGTAGCTCGCGCGCTCGTCGCCGAAGAGCGCCCGACAGGGCTCGAGCCAGTCGCTGTCGCGCACGAGCACGTCCCAGTAGTAGTGCCCCACCTCGTGGCGAAGGTGGCCGAGCACGGTCCGGTAGGGCTCGAGCAGCGCTTCGCGGTTCTTCTCGCGGTAGTCCGCGTCGGCCTCGGCGACGTTGATCGTGATGAGGCCGCTCGCGTGACCGGTGAGCACCGGCTGCTTCGGGAGCGACTCGAGGAAATCGAACGCAAGGCCGCGCGTGCTCTCGGGGTCGGTCTTGGGCTCGAGCGGCAGGTCCAGGCGCTGCAGCCCGAAGAGCATGCGCCGCTTCGCGATCTCGATGTCACGCAGCCGCTCCACGTTCTTCGGCCGGTCGAGCGCGGGGATGGTGCGCGTCAGCCGACAGGAGAGGCAGACCGCTTCGGGCTCTTCGTCGGGCACGAGCCAGTTGCACGCCGCTGCCGCGCCGCGATGAACGCAGGTCCGGAACCGGGGCGCCGGCTCGCGCTGGTCGCCGATGCGGACCCATAGTCCCGCGCCGGCGGGCTCGATCGAGCCCAGCGCGCGCGCAGTCGGGTCGTAGCCGAGATCGCGGCTGCACGCGAGGCAGAAGAGGTTGTGGAAGGAGATCGGCTGGCCGCAGCGGCAGGAGAAGGCTTGCATGAGCGTCGTTCTTCCGAAGAGGGGGGCGTCAGACCGGGGGCGGGGGGCGAAGCGTAGCGCTTCGGACAGTGCGGCGCGTGCAGGTGCAAGGCGCATGCCCGTCGCTTGCCGTCAGGCGGTGAGCGGCAACGTGACACGCGCGACGAGGCCGCCCCCTTCGCGGGGGAGCAGCTCGAACCGCCCCCCGTGGCCGCGGACGATGCGATCGACGATGGCCAGCCCCAGCCCGGACCCGGCGGTGTCGCTGCGCGCGCTCTCGAGACGCGTGAACGGCTGCTTGAGGCGCTCGACGTCGGCGGGCGGAATGCCGGGCCCGCGGTCGAGGACTTCGAGGACGGCCGCCTCGCCTTCCCGCCCGGTTGCGAGAGCGACGTCGCCCCCGCCGTGGCGGAAGGCGTTGTCGAGGAGGTTCGCGATCACTCGCCGAATCTGCACCGGCCGCAGCCGCAAGGGCGGCAGCGACCGAATCCGGGTGTCGACCGCCTGTCCGGTCTCGCGGTAATGGGTCGCGACCTCGGCGGCAAGCGTGGCGAGGTCGGTCGGCACCGGTGCCTGCGCGGCGTCGCGGTCGAGGCGCGCGAACTCGAGGAACTGGCCGATGACCCGGTCGATGTCCTCGATGTCCGCCGCCATGCCGCTCCTGAGCTGCAAGTCGTCGCCGCTCATCTCGATGCCGAGGCGCAGCCGCGCGAGCGGCGTGCGCAGATCGTGCGAGACGCCCGCGAGCAGCAGCGCGCGGTCGTCGTCCAGTCGCGCCAGATCGTGCGACATCTGGTTGAAGGCGCGCGCGAGCGTGCGCACTTCCTCGGGACCGCGCTCCGCCACCGGCGGCGGACGGCCGCCCTTTCCGATCTCGCGCGCGGCACGCGCGAGCGCGCGCAGCGGTCCGTCGACGCGCGACACGATCAGCCAGGCGCCGAGCAGCGCGAAGGCGAGCGCGGCAGCGCCCCACCAGAGCCATTTCAGCGCGCGCTGGCGCTCGACGCGCTCGCGCGGGAGCATCACCCAGTAGTCGTCGTCGTCGATGCGGAAGCTCACCCAGAAGCCGGGCAGCCCGTCGCGCTCCACCGCGAGCCGGGTGTCCGGGCCCAGCGCCTCGGTGAGGAGCTCCCGCATGCGGCGGAACACCGGTGCATCTGGCGGCGCCACCACCCGGTCGTCGGGCTCGGCGAGGTAGACGCGGATGCCCTCGCGCTCGGAGAGCTCGGCGAGCAGCTCGCGGCGGCGCTCCGGCTGCGCGTTCACCAGCGCCACCCGGGTGAGGTTGACGATGCTCGCCACCATGTCGGCGAGCTGCACCGCGCGCGGCTCGCGCTCCTGCCAGCGGAAGATCTGGAACCAGGCGAGCATCGAGAGCACGAGCAGCGCCGCGATCAGCAGGAAGGTGCGCCAGAAGAGCGTTCTCGGCATGGCGTGGCGGCGCTATGCGGGAACTTCAGTGCGGGCGCGACCGCGCCGCGCCTGCCAGGGCCTCTCGGCTCAAGCCTCGCCGCTCGCAGGCGCCGTCGGCGCGCCGCCGTCCGGCACGAACACGTAGCCGAAGCCCCAGACCGTCTGGATGAACTGCGGCTTGGCGGGGTTCGGCTCGACCAGCTTGCGCAGGCGCGAGACCTGCACGTCGATGGCGCGATCGAAGGCGGCGTACTCGCGGCCGCGCGCGAGCTCCATGAGGCGGTCGCGCGACAGCGGCTGGCGCGGGTGCGTCACCAGCACCTTGAGCAGCGCGAACTCGCCGGTCGTGAGCGCGATCGTCTCGCCGCCCTTGGCGAGGGTCCGCCGGCCGAGATCGACCACGATCGCGCCGAAGCTCACCTGCTCCGGCACTTCCGCCGGCGCGCCCGGCGGTGGCGGTGCGCCCCGGCGGCGGAGGACCGCGTTGATGCGCGCGACCAGCTCGCGCGGGTTGAAGGGCTTCGGCAGGTAGTCGTCCGCGCCCATTTCGAGGCCCACGATGCGGTCCACGTCTTCGCCCTTCGCGGTGAGCATCACGATCGGGATGCCGTGCTTGCCCGCGCGCAGCCTGCGGCAGATCGAAAGCCCGTCCTCGCCGGGCAGCATGAGGTCGAGCACGAGGAGGTCGAAACGGTCGTGCCCCATCACCCGGCCCATCGCCCCTGCATCGGCTACCGCGCGCACGGAAAATCCCTGCTCGGTGAGATAACGGGTAAGGAGGTCTCGCAGCCGCAGGTCGTCGTCGACGACGAGGATGCGCGTCCGGGTCTCGGTCATGATCGAAGGGTGCGCGCGAGCTGCGCGGGCGCTGAATGATGCACGCATAACCGTGGCCGCGCGATCCGCGGGCGTAACGCCGCATTGCCGGCTCCAGGACGGGCAACAACCGGTTACAAAGCGGGCGCGCGGAAACTGTTCGTGCTGCCGCCGCGCGGTAGAGTGCAAGGCGACGTTCCGGCGGCGTTGCGGGGCGCGTGCATTGACCTTCGTTCCCGATGAAGCCTCTCGTGCTGCTGTTGCCCCTGGCCGCACTGGCCGTGCCGCCCGCGCTCGCGCAGTCGTGGCCTGGCGCACCGCCGGGCGTCCCGCAGCGAGGCGAGCTCTCGCGGCAGGTGCCGCCTCCCGGCACGCCGCTCGTGCCCGACCGCGGCGAGTACCGCGACGTGCGCAATCCCGGCGACATGCCGCGCGGCGACCGGATGTCGCCTGACGAGCGGCGCCAGCTCCGGCGCGACATCAACGACGCCGGCCGCGAGCTCTATCGTGAGCCGCCGGGGCGGCGCTGGCGGCGCGGGCCGGGGTTCTAGACATGATGGTCCGGCGCGGCTCTCCGGGCGCGGTGTCAACTGCGGCCCCTTGGGGGCACCGCAACGGGGCAGCGGGAGGGCTGGGACTGCGGCCGGGGCCGCGCCGCGCCGTGTCGATGCCATGATCCGCGGCGTTCGCGGGACCTCCCTTTACAGAGGCTGCGCGTTCCTGCTCGAGGGGGTCGAAGACGGGCCTCGGCCATCCGGCGTTCTCCTCCGAGCCAACCGAACGGAGGAGGGGGGCGGGGTGGGCGAGACGCGACTTCAGGAGCTCATCGATCGCATTCACTGGAAGTATCGCGGGCTCGACTCCGGGGAGGTTGCCACCTACATCCCCGAGCTCGCGAAGGCGAGCCCGCAACACTTCGGGCTCTGCGTCGTGACCGCGGACGGGCGGACGTTCGCCGCCGGCGACGCTGACCGCCCGTTCACCATCCAGTCGATCTCCAAGCCGTTCGCCTTCGGCATCGCGCTCGAAGGGCTCGGGCGCGACGCGGTGCTGCAGCACGTCGGGGTGGAACCGAGCGGCGACGCGTTCAATTCCATCGAGCTGCAGAGCGGCAGCAACCGGCCCTACAACCCGATGGTGAACGCCGGCGCGATCGCCGTGAGCGCGATGATCGCGCAGCGCTTCGGACGCGAGGCGTTCGCGCACCTGCTCGATCGCTTCAGCGCCGCCGCGGGCCGCGAGCTCGCGCTCGACGAGGCGGTGTACGAGTCGGAGTCGCGCACCGGGCATCGTAACCGCGCGATCGCCTATCTGCTGCTCAACTTCGGCATGGTGGGCGAGGCGGTCGAGGAGGCCCTCGACCTCTATTTCCGCCAGTGCTCGATCCTCGTCACCGCCCGCGACCTGGCGATGATGGGCGCAACGCTCTCGAACATGGGGCAGAACCCGGCCACCGGTCGCGAGGTGTTCGACCTGCGCACGGTGAAGGACGTGCTGTCGATCATGTTCACCTGTGGCATGTACGACTACTCGGGCGAGTGGGCCTATCGCGTCGGCGTGCCGGCGAAAAGCGGCGTCGCCGGGGGGCTCATGGCGGTCGTGAACCGCCAGCTCGGCATCGCGTCCTACTCGCCGCGGCTCGACGCGCGCGGCAACAGCAAGCGCGGCATCGAGGCCTGCGTGGAACTCGCCGACGAGCTCGGCCTGCACGCCTTCGACTGCATGAACTTCGGTTCGAGCTTCCTCAAGGCGGTGCTCGAGTGAGCAGGGATCAGGGATCGGAGTGCGGCGGAGGCGTATGCTCGGGGCGCACCCGAGATCAGGCAATCGCACGGAGCCCCGTCTTCTCCCTGATCCTCCGGCGCGCGCGAAAGGGTGCCGCGCACAAGCGGAGCAGCGTGGGGAGGCCGAGGATTGCGAGGGGCAGCAGCGCGAGCAGCAGCGGGCCTTGCCGATCGTACGGCCCGCAGGGGAGCCAGGGCCCGGCGAGGAGCAGGCAGCGCTTTTCCGAGGCGTACTCCTGCAGCCCTGCGTAAGCCCACCCGCCCGACCAGGTGATGACGAGCGCGGCCACGAGAACCGCGAGCCATGGAGCGACGCGCCGCATGGCCTACGCGGCCGCCTGCTCGCGAAGTACGCGCTTGAGGATCTTGCCGGTCGCGCTCTTCGGCAGCTCGGAGACGATGTCGATGCGTTCCGGCGTCTTGTAGTTGGCGAGGTGGTCGCGGCAGAAGCTCGCGAGCTCGGCGGGGGTGGCGAGAGCGCCGGCCTTGAGGACCACCGCCGCGCGCACCTGCTCGCCCTTCATGGCATCCGGCACGCCGTAGACCGCCAGCTCCTTCACCGCCGGGTGCCGATAGAGCACCTGCTCGACCTCCGCCGGCCACACCTTGAAGCCGGACACGTTGATCATGTCCTTCACCCGGTCCACGATGTAGACGTAGCCGTCTTCGTCCATGCGACCGATGTCCCCGGAATGGAGCCAGCCGCCGCGCAGCGCGCGCTCGGTGTCCTCCGGCTTCTGCCAGTAGCCGAGCATCACGCCGGGCCCGCGGATGACGATCTCGCCCCATTCGCCCCGCGGCATTTCGCGGCCCTCGTCGTCGTGGATGGCGAGCGTGAACTCGGGGATCGCCGTGCCGACCGAACCGAAACGATGCTCGCGCTCGTGGTTGTAGCAGGCGAACGGCGAGCACTCGGTGAGGCCGTAACCCTCGCAGACGCGCGCGCCGAATCGCGCCGTCCAGCGGCGCGAGACCTCCTCCGGCATCGTCGCCGCCGCGGAGAACCAGTAGCCGATCGAGCCGAGGTCGCGGCCGGCGAGGTCCATCGCGAGCAGGGCGATGTAGATCGTCGGCACCGCGAAGAACTTCGTGATGCGCTCGCGCTCGATCGCGTCGAGCACCGCATCGGCTGCGAAGCGCCGGAACAGCACGAGCGTCGCGCCGGCTTCGAAGCCGGCGTTCATGATGAAGTTCTGGCCGAAGACGTGGAAGAGCGGCAGGAACAGCGCCAGCCGGTCCTCGCGGCGGTACTTCGCGAGCTTCACCACGCTGCGCATGTTCGAGACGATGTTGCCGTGGGTGAGGGTGACCCCCTTCGGCCGTCCGGTGGTCCCGGAGGAGTAGAGCAGGGCGGCCGGGGCGTCCGCGGTCATGTTCGCAGGCCGGAATCCTGCGTCGCCGCGGGCGAGCCAGTCCTCGAGCGCGATCTCGTCGGGCTCGTGTCCCTCGCAGAGCACCGTGTGGACCACCGACGGGCAGTCCGGCCGCGGCAGGCTGGGCAAGAGCTCCGCAGTCGTGAACACGACCTTCGGCGTGGCGTCGTTGACGATGTGGCGCACCTCCTCCCACTTGAAGCTCGAGTTGATCGAGACGACGATCGCGCCGACACGCAGCGCGGCGAGATACGCCAGGGCGAACGCGGGCACGTTCGGCAGGAAGAGCGCCACGCGGTCGCCGTGATGGACGCCGTGGCGGGCGAGGCTCGAGGCGAGCGCCGAGGCGCAGCGGTCGAGCGTCCCGTAGTCGAGCGTGACGCCCTCGAAGAGGATGGCAGGGTGGCCGGGATGCTTGCGCGCGACGCGCGCGACGTGGTCGGCGATGTTCATCGAGCTCTTTTCGTGCAGTGGCGCCTCGGGCAGCGCAAGCATACCTCCCGGTCGGGCCGACGCGCGCCGTGACGTCCGGCCGGTTCCCGATGCGCGCCGGCACGGGACGCGTCGGCGCCCCGCTTACGGCTTCGGGCCTGTGACGGCCGCGGCGATCGCCCGCCCGACCTCGTCCGTCGCCGCCGCGCCGCCGATGTCCGGCGTGCGTGGCCCGGACACCAGCACCTGCTCGATGGCCGCGACGATCGCGGTCGCGGCCTCCTTCTCGCCGAGGAATTCGAGCATCATCGCGCCGGACCAGATCTGGCCGATGGGGTTGGCGATGTTGCGGCCGTGGATGTCGGGCGCGGAACCGTGCACCGGCTCGAAGAGCGACGGGAAGGCGCGCTCCGGGTTGAGGTTCGCGGACGGTGCGATGCCGATCGTGCCGGTGGTCGCCGGGCCGAGGTCGGAGAGGATGTCGCCGAACAGGTTCGAGCCGACGATGACGTCGAAGCGGCCGGGATCGAGCACGAGCGGGATGCACAGGCCGTCGATGTGGTACTGGTCGGCGCGCACGTCGGGATACTGCGCCGCCATCGCCCGGAAGCGCTCGTCCCAGTACGGCATGGTGATCGAGATGCCGTTCGACTTCGTCGCGGAGGTCAGGTGCTTCTTCGGCCGCGAGCGCGCGAGCTCGAACGCGAAGCGCAGGATGCGGTCGACGCCCTTGCGCGTGAAGGTCGACTGCTGCACGCAGAGCTCGCGCTCGGTGCCTTCGAAGAGCCGGCCGCCGATCGAGGAGTACTCGCCCTCGGTGTTCTCGCGCACCACGATGTAGTCGATGTCGCCGACCACGCGTCCGGCGAGCGGCGAGCGGATGCCGGGCATCAGCCGCACCGGACGCAGGTTGACGTACTGATCGAGCTCCCGCCGGAACTTGATGAGCGACCCCCACAGCGACACGTGGTCCGGCACTGTCGCCGGCCAGCCGGTCGCGCCGAAGAAGATGCACTCGACCTCCCCGAGGCGCTGCTTCCAGTCCGCGGGCATCCAGTCGCCCTGCGTCGCCATGCGTTCGCAGTTCCAGCCGTCGAAGCGCAGCAGGTCCAGCGCGAAGGCGAAGCGCCGTGCCGCGGCTTCGAGCACGCGCACGCCCTCGGGCACCACCTCGCGGCCGATGCCGTCCCCGGGGATCACGGCGATGCGGTGGGTCCTCATGCCGCGCAGACCAGGACCGGGTGAACCGGGCGCGGCCAGGTCAAGCGTTCGGACAGGGGGATTGCGACACGAGCCATGGGCGCCTCTCGCGGCGTTTCCCTACGTCGTCTGCTGGTCGCCGCACACCGAGAGCGCCTGCCCCGAAATGTGACGGCCGGCATCGGTGGCGAGGAAGAGCGCCAGGTTGGCGATGTCCTGCGCGGTCACGAAGGTGCGCATCGAGACCTGAGCAAGGCTCCGCGTCCGCTCCTCCGCGACGCTCACACCCTTCGCCGCCGCACGCGCCGCGATGACGCGATCGATGCGCTCGCCGGCCACCATGCCCGGCTGGATGCAGTTCACGCGCACGCCGTCCGGCCCGGCCTCGATGGCGAGGCTCTTGGTGAATCCCACCACCGCCCACTTCGCCGCGGCATAGGCCGTGCGCATCGGGAAGCCGAGGCGTCCCGCGACCGAGGAGAGGTTGATGATCGCGCCGCCGCCCGCCTGCTTGATCAGGGGCATCGCTCTGCGGGTCACGTAGAACATCCCGTTCAGGTCGACGGCGATGCAGCGGTCCCAATCCGCCGGGGCGATGTCCTCGACCTTCGCGGTCGGTCCCGCGATGCCGGCGTTGTTGACCAGCACGTCGAGACCGCCGAGCTCGCGCTGCACATCGGCAAATAGGCGCTCGACGTCGTCGAGGCTGGCGACGTCGGCACCCGTCGTCGTCACCGCGGGGAGGTCGGCCCGCGTCTGCGCGAGCGCCGCATCGTCGACGTCGCAGACGTGCACCCGCGCACCGTGGGCCGCGAAGCTGGCCGCGATGACGCGCCCGATGCCGGCGCCTCCGGCGGTGACGAGGACGCGCAGGCCCGAAGCGGAGGTTTCCATGTGCGCGGCGAGCAGCGGGGCGAAGCGAGATGCGGAGAAGGCGCGAAGGGTTCGGCGCGTGGGCGATGATCGCGGGCTGCCGGGGGAGCGTCAAGGCAAGCGGCGGCGGGTCTTGCGACTACAATCCGCCGACCGCCCGCGTCGCCGCGACTGCCGTCGACCCGGTACTTCGCCGCAACGCTTCATCGCCCTCGCATCGCCCGTGAACGTCCTCGCGCTCGAGACCTCCACCGACCGCCTCTCGGTCGCCCTTGCAGTCGGGGATCGAGTGCTCGCGTCGGATCGCCCCGCGGAGCACCGTCATGCGGAGCTCGTGCTCGGTGCCGTGGACGCGCTGCTCGCCGAAGCGGGACTCGCGCGCACGGCGATCGACGGCGTCGCGTTCGGCGCCGGCCCGGGGAGCTTCACCGGCGTGCGCATCGCCTGCGGCGTGGCCCAGGGCCTCGCGCTCGCGCTCGACCTGCCCGTCGTCGCGGTGAGCACGCTCGAATCGCTCGCGGAGCAGACCGCGGCGCTGCGCGTCGCCGCCTGCATCGACGCGCGCATCGGCGAGGTGTATTTCGCGGCCTACGCGCGCGAGCGCAAGGGCGAACGCTGGGCGGAACGCGTGCCGGCGCGCCTTTGCACCCCGGCGACGCTGCCCACGCTCGAGGGCCGCGGGTGGACCGGCGTCGGCAGCGGCTTTGCCGCACACGAGCCGTCGCTGCGTGCGCTGCTCGACGACGCCCTCGGCGCGGTGCGCGGCGACGTCGTGCCCACCGCCGCGGCGGTGCTCGCGCTCGCCCTGCCGCGCTTCGCGGCCGGCGAGACGGTCGACGCCGCGGCGGCGCAACCACTCTACCTGCGCGACAAGGTCGCGCTGAAAACCAGCGAGCGGCGATGATGTCGTGCTCGCGGTCGGTGCTCGAGCGAGTCGTGCACGATGCGGGGCGGCACGCCCGCTCGCTCACCCCGATCCGAGGTAAATCGCAGAGCACGGCTGTCTTCCGCCCAGGCAGTGTTGCAACACGCGAGGGGACAGGCCCCCGCGCTCATCCCGAATTCGCGAAGAGCGCTGACCGCCGCGGTTTTCTCTCTGGCTTTGCGCAGCGCACCGGCGCGCTTGCGGCATCGCGGCCATGAGTGCCGTCCTCGAGCCGCGCCTGCACCTGCGGCCTTTGCGCGAGCGGGATCTCGAGCCGCTCGTCGCGATCGAGAACGCGCTCTACGAGTTCCCGTGGACCTACGGCAACTTCCGCGACTCGCTCGCCGCAGGCTACTCGTGCTGGGCGCTGTGGCGCGGGGGCGAGATGGCAGGCTATGCCGTGCTCATGATCGGCCCCGAGGAGGCGCACCTGCTCAACCTCTCGATCGCTTTGCCCTGCCAGCGCCGCGGCTACGCCTCGGTCCTGCTGCGCCACCTGTTCGGCATCGCGCGGAGTCACGGCGCGAAGAGCGTGTTTCTCGAGGTGCGGCCGTCGAACGTCGCGGCGCACGGGCTGTACGCCGCTTTCGGGTTCAGCGAAGTCGGGCGGCGCAAGGGCTACTACCCGGCACGACCTGGCCGCGAGGACGCCATCGTGCTGGCGCTGCCGCTGTGACGTCGCGTCGCGACCTGCTGCTCGAGGCGATGGGCCTCGGCCCCGTGTGGCGCTTGCGCTCGCGTAGCGGCGTCGGGCGGGATGCATCGACAGGTTCGGCGGCCGAACGGCCTCCGCACCAGGGGGAGTCGGAGATCGCCGCATCTGACGGCGGGCCGGCGCGCGCCGCTGAGGGGCTTGGCGGGGCGACGGCGGAATCGCTCTCGACGGCGCCACCGCGGAGCGACGCGGAAGATCGGGCCGCACGCATCGCGCGCATGGACTGGGCCGAGCTGCGGGCCGCGGTGGCCGCATGCGAGGCCTGCCCGCTGGCGCGTGCGCGCACGCAGACGGTGTTCGGCGTCGGCGACGAGCGTGCCGAGCTGCTGATCGTCGGCGAGGCGCCGGGGGCGGAGGAGGATGCGCGCGGCGAGCCGTTCGTCGGTCAGGCGGGGCGACTCCTCGACAACATGCTCGCCGCGCTCGCGCTCAAGCGTGGCGAGGGCGTCTACATCGCCAACGTGCTAAAGTGCCGACCGCCGCAGAATCGCAACCCGGAGCCGTTCGAGGTGGCGCAGTGCGGCGTGCATCTAGAACGACAAATCGACCTCATCGGACCGCGACTCATCCTCGCCATGGGCCGCTTCGCAGCGCAGACGTTGCTTGCGAGCGACGCGTCGATCGCCAGCATGCGTGGCCGGCGGCATCGCTACCGTGGCATCCCCGCGATCGTGACCTACCACCCGGCGTACCTGCTGCGCAACCTGCCGGACAAGGCGCGAGCCTGGGAGGACCTCGTGTTCGTGCGGCGCACGCTGCGCGAGCTCGGGGCGGGCGCGGTCCGGCCGCAGGCCGAGTGACACCTTCCCTCGAAGCGATACGGAGTCCAACATGAAGCGCATCCTCGCCGTGCTCGCCGTCGTGGCGACCTCGCTCCTCTCGGGCTGCGGCTACAACGAGATCCAGCGGTCCGACGAGTCCGTCAACGCCGCCTGGTCCGAGGTCGTGAACCAGTACCAGCGCCGTGCCGACCTGATCCCGAATCTCGTCGAGACGGTCAGGGGCTTCGCCAACCAGGAGAAGGACGTGCTGGTCGGCGTGACCGAGGCGCGCGCCAAGGTCGGCCAGGTCAACATCAACCCGCAGACCGTCAACGATCCTGCCACGCTGCAGAAGTTCCAGGAGGCGCAGGCGGGCCTGTCGAGCGCGCTGTCGCGCCTCATGGTCGTGGTCGAGAAGTATCCCGACCTGAAGAGCGACAAGAACTTCCGCGAGCTGCAGGCGCAGCTCGAGGGAACCGAGAACCGCATCACCGTCGCGCGCAACCGCTACATCCAGGCGGTGCAGCAGTTCAACACGCTCGTGCGCCAGTTCCCGGTGAACCTCACGGCGATGATGTTCGGCTACCAGGCGAAGCCCAACTTCACGGTCGAGAACGAGAAGGCCATCCAGACCGCACCGAAGGTGGACTTCAACCGACCCGCGGCGCCCGCGCCGGCGAAGTAAGCCTGTGGACGCTGCGCCCGCGCGCCGGCCGGCGCGCGGGGCGTGGATGGTCCCTGGCGCGAGGGTGAGGATGTCCCTGCCTTACAGCCCCGCGGGGGAGGCGCTGCTCGACGGTCGCGCGGTCGCGCGCGCGCTTCGCGACGTCGCGACCGCGACGCTGCTCATGCTGCTGGCGTGGCTCGCGCTCGCGACGAGCGCGCTTGCGCAGCCGGGCGAGAGCTTCGTTCCCGTCCCGGCCTACACCTCGCGGGTCGTCGACCTCACCGGCACGCTGACGCCCCAGCAGCGAGCGGTGCTCGAGGCCGATCTCGCCGAGTTCGAGACCGCACGCGGCAGCCAGATCGCGATCCTCATCGTCCCGACGACGAAGCCCGAGGAGATCGAGCAGTACTCGATCCGCGTCGCGGACAAGTGGCAGTCGGGGCGCAAGAACGTCGACGACGGCGTGATCGTGGTCGTCGCCAAGGACGACCGCAAGATGAGGATCGAGGTCGGCCGCGGCCTGGAAGGCGCGATCCCCGACATCTACGCGAAGCGCATCATCACCGACGTGATGGCGCCGCGCTTCCAGCAGGGCGACTTCTACGGCGGCCTGCGCGGCGCGACGCGCACGCTCGAGCAGCTGATCACCAAGGAGCAGCTGCCCGTCCCGACGCAGCGCGGCCCGGGCGGGCAGGGCCAGGGCGGGGGCGGCTTCGACTTCGGCTACCTCGTGCTGCTGCTCGTCGCCACCATGGTGATCGGCGGCGTTCTCACCGCGATCTTCGGGCGGGTGCTCGGCGCCGTGATCACCGGCGGCGTCGTCGGCGGCCTTGCGTGGATCATCGCCGGTCTGCTCGCCGTCGGCGTCGGCGCCGGCTTCCTTGGCTTCATCTTCACGCTGATGCTCGGCGGCACCGGCGGCGGCTACACCGGCGGCATGCGCGGGCCGCGCGGCCCGGTGATCATCGGGCCGTGGGGCGGTGGCGGCGGCTTCGGGGGCGGTGGCGGCGGCTTCGGCGGCGGCGGTGGGGGCGGCTTCGGCGGCGGCGGCGCCTCGGGCAGCTGGTAGGCTTGACGCAGCCATGCCGACCACGCTCCAGCGCGCGCTTCGCCACGTCTTCTACGACGACTGGGCGGTGCGCCGCAGGTTCCCCCGGCACACCCTCGAGGCGATCGATCGCGAGATCACCGTCAACGAGCGCCGGCACAGCGGCGAGATCGTGTTCGCGGTCGAGTCCTCGCTCCGGCTCCGCGAGCTGCGCGAGACCGAGGGTCCGCGCGATCGCGCGATCGACGTGTTCTCGCTGCTCCGCGTCTGGGACACCGAGCACAACAACGGCGTGCTGATCTACGTGCTGCTCGCCGACCGCCGCGTCGAGATCGTCGCCGACCGCGGCATCCACCGGCAGGTGGGCGCGCAGGCGTGGGAGACGATCTGCGGCCTGATGCAGCAGGAGTTCCGTGCCGGGCGCTTTCACGAGGGCGCGATCATCGGCGTGCATGCGGTGAGCGACCTGCTCGCAGCGCACTACCCCTGGACCGAGGGCGACGTCAACGAGCTCGCCAATGAGCCGGTGATCATCCGGCGTTAGTTGGGCGGCGTCGAGTGTCAACTGGCCCACGCCAAGCGCAGGGCGGGAGGGGGTCCTTCACGCTGCGGCGGCTTCGGGCCCTCAGCCACCTTGCCGCCCGCGTTGCTACTTCGCCGGCCGCTCCGCAGGCGTGATGTCGCGCTCCACCAGACGTCCGCGGCGCACCACCGCGACGGAGACTCGCGCGCCGATCCCCTCCGCGCCGAGCAGCCGATGCAGGTCGTCGATCGCGCCGACCGCATGGCCTGCGAAGGCGACGATGACGTCGCCCGATTCGAGTCCCGCAGCCCCGGCAGGACCGCCGGCCTCCACCGATTCGACGCGCACGCCCGAGTCGAGCGTGATGTCGAGATGGCGCACAAGGCGGCGCGGCAGCGTCACGGTGGCGCCGGCCACGCCGAGCCAGCCGCGGCGCACGCGCCCGTGCTGCAGGAGTTGCAGCGCTACCCAGCTCGCGGTGTCGATGGCGGTGGCGAAGCAGATGCCCTGCGCCATCGGGATGATGGCGGTGTTGACGCCGATCACCTCGCCGCGAGAGTCGACGAGCGGGCCGCCGGAGTTGCCGGGATTCAATGCGGCGTCGGTCTGGATCACGTCGTCGATGAGCCGGCCGGTGTTAGCGCGCAGCGATCGACCGAGCGCGCTCACCACGCCGGTGGTGACCGTATGCTGGAAGCCGTACGGGTTGCCGACGGCGATTGCGATCTGGCCGACGCGCAGTCCGCGCGAGCTCCCCAGTTTCGCCGCCGGCAGCCCGGACGCGCTCACACGCACCACGGCGATGTCGGTGTCGGGATCGTCGCCGACGGGCGTGGCGGAAAAGCTCGCGCCGTCCGCGAACGTCACGCGGACGTGCCGCGCGCGGTGCACGACGTGACTGTTGGTGAGCAGGAGCCCGTCGGGCGTGAACGCGAAGCCGGACCCTGTGCCCTTGCGGCCGCCCGCGCCATCGACCTCGAGATGTGCGACCGCCGGTCCGATCCGGTCGACGGCGTCGACGACCACCGCGGAGTAGGCATCCAGCAGTGCACCGTCGTCGAGGGCGCGCCGCGCGGGCCGGCCCGGCGGTGCGTCGTTGTCGAGGATCAGCCGGGGACGCGGAACCATGAGTGCCTCCTTCTGCCGGCACATGGGGGCTCGGCTCCGCCGCGTCAAGGGCCGGCGAGGACGGCTGGCGGTGAGGAACTCCGCGAAAGGCGCCCCTGGCGTCTTTTGCAGGCGCCGCTATCCCAGCAGCGCATAACCCGACTGCCGCCGGGTTACGCGGACCGGCCTCAGCGCGGGTGGCGGGGGTCGGGAACGGCGCCGCCGGAGCCCACCGGCACCGCCTTCTCGGCGCCGATGAGATGCGACAGGTCGCCGCTCCGCTGGTTGTGCAGGTGGCGCACGCGGACGAGCACCATCGACGCGGAGACGAACAGGCCGAAGATGACGATCACGGAGTAGATGGAGAGCTCGGCGCGGATCATGAAAGCGTAGAGCGCGAGCATGATCAGGATCGAGAGGTTCTCGTTGAAGTTCTGCACCGCGATCGAATGGCCCGCGCCCATGAGGATGTGGCCGCGATGCTGCAGCAGCGCGTTCATCGGCACGACGAAGAAGCCCGCGAGCGCGCCGATCGCGACCATGAGCGGCATCGCGATCCAGGCGTTGCGCACGAAGATCATCACGATCACGATCAGGCCCATCGCGATGCCGAACGGCAGCACGTCGGGTGAGCGGCGGAGCGGCACGACGCGCGCGGCCGCCGCCGCGCCCACCGCGATGCCGACCGCGACGACGCCCTGGATCAGCGTTGCCTGCGAAAGCGTGTAGCCGAGCGCGGACTCGGCCCACTTCAGCACGATGAACTGCAGCGTCGCCCCGGCGCCCCAGAAGAGCGTCGTGGTCGCAAGCGAGATCTGCCCGAGCTTGTCCTTCCACAGCAGGTTGTTGCAGCGGTAGAAGTCGTGCAGGAGGTAGAGCGGGTTCTTCTTGAGGACGTGATGGTCGACGCCGGTGTCGGGGATGAAGAGGTTGAACAGCGCGGCAACGACGTAGAACACGCTGATGACGAGGATCGCGACCTCCGCTGGCGAATCGATGCCGGTGGTGAACTGCGGGATGTCGAAGCCGAGGAGGTGGCCCGACACCTTCGGGCTGAGCAGCATTCCCCCGAGAACGGTGCCGAGAATGATCGAACCCACCGTCGTGGCCTCGATCCAGCCGTTGGCGACCACCAGCTGCTCGGGCGGCAGCAGCTCGGTGAGGATGCCGTACTTCGCCGGCGAGTAGGCCGCGGCCCCCAGCCCTACGATCGCGTACGCGAAGAGGATCGTGACGTAGGGCGAGAACCCCGAGGGCGTCAGCCACTCATAGAAGAGCATGACGGCGCAGCCCACCACCTTGATCGCGTTGGTGATGAACATCACGCGGCCCTTCGGCATCGAATCGGCGAACGCGCCGACGAATGCGGCGAGCAGCACGTAGCCGATGACGAAGAAGAACTTGAGCAGCGGCACCATCCACGCCGGCCCGTCGAGCTGGATCAGCAGCGCGATCGCGGCGACGAGCAGGGCGTTGTCGGCGAGCGACGAGAAGAACTGCGCCGCCATGATGGTGTAGAAGCCGCGCCTCATGCTGCGGTTTCCGGCGGCGAAGGGGCGCGGCGCACGCGGGCGCCGGGCGCGCGCAGGCATGCGTCGAGGCGCCGCGCGTTGCGGGCGGGGTCAGGCAAGGACAAGCGTCGGACCGGAATCGACTTGGCGGCGTGTGTGGGGCCGAGCGCGCGGGTTATACCATGTGCGGTGCGCCGCCCGCGTGTCAGAACGGCCCGCCAGAGCTCCGCCAAAGCGTCGCGATGAGCGCGCGGACGTAGCGTTTCGAGCCCTGCGCGGCAGCGGAGTTCCGCGCTGCAGCGCGTTTCGCGCGCGGCACCGGGCGCGTCTTGGGCCGGGGCCCTCCGTGCTAGTCTCGCCGCCATCGTTCCGACTCAGCGCTGCTTTGCCAGGATCGTTCATCGCCGCGACCCCAGGGCGTGGTCGCCGCGTCGCCGTGCCGCGGGTGCCCGCGTGCGTAGCCGGGGTCCGCTACGGGTACACAACACTGACTGCCGCACCCGGTCCGTCGAGCGGCGATGCGCGCGTGCGGCTGCCGCCCTCGGCATGCAAATGGATGCCGCAAGTCGCCGCGCTCCGCTCTGGACGACTTCGCGCGACGGAACCGCGGCAGCACGACGAGCGCTGACTGCCGCCGCCTTCATGCCTCGGCCGATCCTCGCCACGTTCGACCGCGCCGCCCTCGCCGCGAACCTTGTACGCCTGCAGAGCGCCGCGCCCACGGCGCGCGTGTGGGCCGTGGTCAAGGCGAATGCGTACGGCCATGGCCTCGCACGTGCCGCAGCCGCGCTCGCCGCGGCGGACGGCTTTGCGCTCCTCGAGCTCGACGCCGCCGTGCGGCTTCGCGACCTCGGCGCGAGTCAGCCCCTGCTGCTCCTCGAGGGCGTGTTCGACGCGCGCGAGCTCGACGTCGCCGCGGCGCTCGGGCTGGAGCTCGTGGTCCATTGCGCAGAGCAGGTGGCGCTGATCGAAGCGAGGTCGCTGCCGCGGCCGGTCGCGGTGTGGCTGAAGATGAACTCGGGGATGAACCGGCTCGGCGTACGGCCGGAGGCTTACGCGGCGCTGCACGGCCGGCTCGCGGCGTGCCCGGGCGTGGCGCGCGTCGGCCTGCTCACGCACTTCGCCGACGCCGACGGCGAGCGCGGCGTCGCCGAGCAGCTCGACGCGTTCGCGCGCGGCACGGCCGGCCTCGCCGGCCCGTGCAGCCTCGCCAACTCCGCAGCAACGCTGCGGCATCCCGCGACGCATGCCGACTGGGTCCGGCCCGGCATCGCGCTCTACGGCTGCTCGCCGTTCGCCGACGAGAGCGCCGACATGCTCGGGCTCGCGCCGGTGATGACGGTGACGACGGAGATCATCGCCCTGCAGTCGCTGGCGCCGGGCGATCGGGTCGGTTACGGCGGCACCTTCACCGCGCCGCAGCCGATGCGCATCGGCGTCGTGGCCGCCGGTTATGCCGACGGCTATCCACGCCATGCGCCGACCGGCACGCCGATCCTCGTCGACGGCGTGCGCACGCGCACTGTCGGTCGCGTGTCGATGGACATGATCACCGTCGATCTCACCGGCATCCCGCACGCGGGGATCGGCACGCCGGTCACCTTGTGGGGCGAGTGGCTCTCGTGCGACGAGGTCGCCGCCGCAGCGGGCACCGTGAGCTACGAGCTGCTCTGCGCGCTCGCCGCGCGCGTGCCGCAGGTGGACCGATGAGCGCCGGCGCGGCGAAGGCGAAAGCCGCGAAGACCGTCTACGCCTGCAACGAGTGCGGCGCGCTCTCGCCGAAGTGGCAGGGGCAGTGTGCGAGCTGCGGCGCCTGGAACTCGCTCGTCGAGAGCGTCGCGGAGACCGCCACGCGCAGCCGGCACGCCGGCCTCGCGAAGCCGAGCGCGCTCACGCCGCTCGCGCGCATCGCCGCGCGCGAGGCGGTGCGCCTGCCCACGGGCGTCGGCGAGCTCGACCGCGCGCTCGGCGGCGGACTGGTCGCGGGCCAGGTGGCGCTCATCGGCGGCGATCCGGGCATCGGCAAGTCGACCCTGCTCCTGCAGGCGCTCGCGGCGATGGGCGGCGCACGTTCCGCGTTGTATGCGACGGGCGAGGAGTCGGGCGAGCAGGTCGCGCTGCGGGCGCAACGGCTCGGCGTCGAGACGGCGGCCGTGAACCTGCTCGCCGAGACCGAGCTCGAGCGCGTCCTCGCGACGCTCGCGAGCGAGAAGCCCGAGGTCGCGGTGATCGACTCGATCCAGACGGTCTGGTCGAACGCGCTCAATTCCGCGCCGGGCTCGGTCGCGCAGGTGCGCGAATGCGCCGCGCAGCTGACGCGGCTCGCCAAGTCCGAGGGCACCTCGCTCGTGCTCGTCGGCCACGTGACGAAGGAGGGCGCGCTCGCGGGCCCGCGCGTGCTGGAGCACATCGTCGACACGGTCCTCTACTTCGAGGGCGACGCGAGCTCGAGCTTTCGCGTGATCCGCGCGGTCAAGAACCGGTTCGGGCCAGTGAACGAGATCGGCGTGTTCGCAATGACCGAGCGGGGCCTGCGCGGCGTGTCCAATCCGTCGGCGCTGTTCCTGTCCCACCACGCCGAGCCCGTGCCCGGCTCCTGCATCCTCGTGACCAACGAAGGCACGCGGCCGCTGCTCGTGGAGGTGCAGGCGCTCGTCGACACCGCGCACGGGCAGAACCCCCGTCGACTCGCGGTCGGTCTCGAGCAGAACCGGCTGGCGATGCTGCTCGCCGCGCTTCACCGCCATGCCGGCGTCGCCTGCTACGACCAGGACGTGTTCGTGAACGCGGTCGGCGGCGTGCGCATCGCCGAGCCCGCGGCGGATCTCGCCGTGCTGCTCGCGATCGTGTCGAGCCTGCGCAGCCGCCCGCTTGCGGAGAAGCTCGTCGCCTTCGGCGAGGTGGGCCTCGCGGGAGAAGTGCGGCCCGCGCCGCGCGGGCAGGAGCGGCTGCGCGAGGCGGCGAAGCTCGGCTTCCGCCGCGCGATCATCCCGAAGGCGAATGCACCGCGGCACGCGATCGAGGGTATCGAGGTGGTCGCCGTCGAGCGGCTCGCGGACGCGATCGCCGAGCTGCGCTGACGCCACTCGGGGCGCGGCGACCCGACGCCGCCCGCTCACTTCGTCCGCATGGCGATCCAGAGCTTGCGTACCGGCGTGAGCGACACACGCTGCTCGAGCACCCGGAAGCCATCGCGCGCGATCTCGTCGAGCAGCGCCGACTGGAGCCGCGAGAGGATGAGGGCCGGGCGGAGCGCGCGCCGCTCGTCGCGCGTCAAGTTCATCGTGGCTTCGCCGCCGAGCTGCGCGAAGCGTGCCGCCTCGAAGTGCATCAGAGGGACGAAGCCGACGCCCGGGCGGCACTGGAGGATTTCGGCTGCCGTGACGTCGTAGCGGGCGAGGTCCTCCTGCGGCAGGTAGATGCGGTTGCGGCGCGCGTCCTCGCCGACCTGCTGCAGGATCTCGCCGAGGCGGAGCGTCGCCCCGATGCGGCGCGCGCGATCCGGCAGCGCACTCGCGCCGGGCCGTGCGAGCTGGGCCGACACCGCGGCGAGCGTTCCACCCCACGCCTCGCAGTGCGCGGCGAGGCTTGCGAACAAGGCGTGCCGCGGGCGCGCGAGGTCCGCCTCCGCGGCGTCGACGAGGCTGAGGAGGGCGTCGCACGGAATGACGCGGGCGTGGTCGGCAAGCGCCCGGCTCACCGGGTGCTGCGGCGTGCGGCCCTCGAGCGCGCCGACCTCGCTCCGCCACCAGGCGAGCTGCGCCGCCGCCACGCCGGCATCGCTCGTGTCGCGGCTCGCCTTCGCGAGCTCCTTCGCCAGCGCCGCCAGTGCCGTGATGCCGCGGCGCGGCGCGTCGGCGAGGAAGACGAGCGCGTAGTGCAGGCTCGAGCCGGGCGGCGCCGCGTGCGCGCTGCAGTACTCGTCGGGCGTCATCGACGCACCCGCCGGGCGGCCCTTTGACGGGGGGCGCGCGCTTCCGCGGCGGCCTCCGGGCAGCGCTCGCCGATCGACCAACTATCACGCGATTTCAAAGGCTTTGCCGGCGATTCACAAGCCTCGTACAGGGGGAAATCGAGTAGAATCGCATGCTCGCCGCGAGCATCGCCCGCGGACGCGAAGGTGGCGGAACTGGTAGACGCACCAGACTTAGGATCTGGCGCCGCAAGGCGTGGGGGTTCGAGTCCCTTCCTTCGCACCATCCGGCGGCCGCACGTCCCCGTATCTCTCATCACGCCCCAGACAAGAATGCAGACTACGTTGGAGAACCTCGGACAGCTGGAACGGCGACTCACCATGGCGGTTCCGGCGGCCGACATCGAGCGCGAGGTCGGCGAGCGGTTGAAGCGCCTCGCCCGCACGGTACGCATGCACGGCTTCCGCCCCGGCAAGGTGCCGGTGCGGCTGGTGACGCAACAGTATGGCCTGCAGGTCCGCTCGGAAGTCATCGGCGACGCGCTCGACAAGGCGTTCAGCGAGGCGGTCAGGAACGAGAACCTGCGCGTCGCCGGCAGCCCGCGCATCGAGCCGCGGCAGGGCGGCACCGAGGGCCAGCTCGAGTTCAGCGCCACGTTCGAGGTGTACCCCGAGGTCGCGATCAACGACGTGTCGCAGGCCGCGATCGAGAAGCCGGTGCTGGAGGTGACCGATGCCGAGGTGGACCAGACCCTCGAGATCCTGCGCCGGCAGCGCCGCACGTTCGAGACCTCGACGCGCGCAGCCGAGAAGGGCGACAAGGTCACGCTCGACTTCACGGGCACGCTCGACGGGGTCGAGTTCCCGGGCGGCTCGGGCAGGGACTTCGAGGTGGTGCTCGGCGAAGGCCGCATGCTGCCGGACTTCGAGGCGAACGTCGTGGGGCTCGCCGCGGACGGGACGAAGCGCTTCGAGCTCACCTTCCCCGAGGACTACGGCGCGAAGGACCTCGCGGGCAAGACCGTGACCTTCGAGGTCAAGGTCAAGGAGGTGGCGGCGCCGAAGCTGCCGCAGGTGGACGCCGATTTCGCCCGCGCCCTGGGCGTGGCGGATGGCGACGTCGCGAAGATGCGCGCCGAGGTGCGCGCGAACGTCGAGCGGGAGGTGAAGAAGCGGCTTGCCGACGACGTCAAGCAGAAGGCGATGCAGGTCCTCCTCGACCACGCGCAGCTCGAGCTCCCCAAAGCGCTGATCGAATCCGAGACCCAGCGGCTCATGGCCAGCACCCGCCAGAACCTGCAGGCGCGCGGCCTGAAGACCGACGACATCCCCATGGAGCCGTCGCTGTTCGAGCCCCAGGCGCGCCGGCGGGTGCACCTCGGCCTTGCGATTGCGGAACTGGTGAAGTCGAAGGGCCTCGCCGCCGCCCCCGAGCAGGTGCGTGCCCTGGTCGAGGAGCATGCCGCGAGCTATGAGCAGCCGGCCGAGGTGATAAGATGGCTGTACTCCCAGCCGGAGCGTCTCTCCGAGTTCGAGGCGGTGGCGCTGGAGCGGAACGTGGTGGACTGGGTACTGCGCGAGGCCAGGGTCACGGAACGCGCGGTCGCTTTCGACGAGCTGATGGGCAGGACGGCATGAGCGAGTTCGATTGGGGCGGCCGCCCCGGAGCGCAGTTGCAGCGCGGCCTCGAGCCGCAGGACCTCGGCCTGGTGCCGATGGTCATCGAGCAGTCTGGGCGCGGCGAGCGCGCCTACGACATCTACTCGCGGCTGCTCAAGGAACGCGTCGTGTTCCTCGTCGGGGTCGTGAACGAGGTTTCGGCGAACCTCATCGTGGCCCAGTTGCTCTTCCTCGAGTCCGAGAACCCGGACAAGGACATCTCTTTCTACATCAACTCGCCGGGCGGTTCGGTGTCGGCGGGGCTCGCGATCTACGACACCATGCAGTTCATCAAGCCCGACGTCTCGACCCTGTGCATCGGCCAGGCGGCGAGCATGGGGGCCTTGCTGCTCTGCGCCGGCGCGAAGGGTAAGCGCTACTGCCTGCCGAACTCGCGCGTCATGATCCATCAGCCGATGGGCGGTTTCCAGGGCCAGGCGTCGGACATCGAGATCCACGCCAAGGAGATCCTCTATCTCCGCGAGAAGCTCAACCAGATCATGGCCAAGCACGCCGGTCAGCCGGTCGACCGGATCGCGCGCGATACCGACCGGGACAACTTCCTGTCCGCGGGCGAGGCGAAGGAGTATGGTCTGATCGACCGCATCCTGACCTCGCGCACCGAGGCGGCGGCGGTCTAGCGAGAGGGCGAGGGTGGCGCGGGTGTCGGACAAGAGCGGCGGCGAGAAGCTCCTGTATTGCTCGTTCTGCGGCAAGAGCCAGCACGAGGTGCGGAAGCTGATCGCCGGCCCGTCGGTCTTCATCTGCGACGAGTGCATCGAGCTCTGCAACGACATCATCCGCGAGGAGAGCGCCGGCGACAAGGCCGGGAAGGCGGCGAAGTCGGACCTGCCGACGCCGCGCGAGATCTTCTCCATCCTCGACGAGTACGTCATCGGGCAGGACACCGCGAAGCGCATCCTCTCCGTCGCGGTCTACAATCACTACAAGCGGCTCAAGCACCTCTCGAAGTCCGACGACGTCGAGCTGGCGAAGTCGAACATCCTCCTGATCGGGCCCACCGGCTCGGGGAAGACGCTGCTCGCCCAGACGCTCGCACGGCTGCTCAACGTCCCGTTCGTGATCGCCGATGCGACCACGCTCACGGAAGCCGGCTACGTCGGCGAGGACGTCGAGAACATCATCCAGAAGCTGCTGCAGAACTGCGACTACGACGTCGACAAGGCGAAGCGCGGCATCGTCTACATCGACGAGATCGACAAGATCTCGCGCAAGAGCGACAACCCGTCGATCACCCGTGACGTGTCCGGCGAAGGGGTGCAGCAGGCGCTGCTCAAGCTCGTCGAGGGCACCATCGCCTCGGTGCCGCCGCAGGGCGGGCGCAAGCACCCGAACCAGGACTTCGTGCAGATCGACACGACCAACATCCTGTTCATCTGCGGCGGCGCGTTCGACGGGCTGGAGAAGATCATCCGCCAGCGCAGCGAGCGCACCGGCATCGGCTTCGGGGCCGAGGTGAAGAGCCTCAAGAACTCGAAGGACGTGAGCGAGGTGCTGCGCACCGTCGAGCCCGAGGACCTGATCAAGTACGGGCTCATCCCCGAGTTCGTCGGCCGCCTGCCGGTGGTCGCGACGCTCGAGGAGCTCGACGAGAAGGCGCTGATCCAGATCCTCACCGAGCCGCGCAACGCGCTCATCAAGCAGTACCAGAAGCTGTTCGCGATGGAAGGCGTGGACCTCGAGGTGCGCCCGCAGGGCCTGATCGCCATCGCGAAGAAGGCGCTCGCGCGCAAGACCGGCGCGCGCGGGCTACGTTCCATCCTCGAGCAGGTGCTGCTCGACATCATGTTCGAGCTGCCGACGCTCGAAAACGTGAGCAAGGTCGTCATCGACGAGCCCACCATCGCCGGCGACGGCAAGCCGCTGCTCATCTACTCCGACCAGCCGAAGGTGGCTGGCAGCGCCTGAGCGGCGACCCAGGTCCGGAACGCGACGGAACGCCGTCGCGCGAGCGGTCGCGCCCCTCGCGGGCAGCATGTGCCCCGATCGAGGGCGCGCCATGCTTGATTCGGGGGCGCGGACCCTCATAATCAGCCTTGCCTCTTCCCGCAACGGGTGGTCCCACCATGTCCAGAACAAGCGAAACCGTCCCCGCCACCGAACCGACGCAGTATCCGCTGCTGCCGCTGCGCGACGTCGTCGTGTTCCCGCACATGGTGATCCCGCTCTTCGTCGGGCGGCCGAAGTCGATCAAGGCGATGGAAGTCGCCATGGAAGCGGGCAAGTCGATCCTGCTCGTCGCGCAGAAGTCGGCGCAGAAGGACGAGCCGGTCGCCGAGGACCTCTACTCGATCGGCTGCATCTCCAATATCCTGCAGATGCTGAAGCTCCCGGACGGCACGGTGAAGGTGCTGGTCGAGGGCGGGCAACGCGCGCGCATCCGCGAGATCAGCGACGCCAAGACGCACTACGTGGCGGTGGCCGATCCGGTGCCCGCGGAAGGCCCCGAGTCGACCGAGCTCGAGGCGATGCGGCGCGCGCTCGTGGCGCAGTTCGACCAGTACGTCAAGCTCAACAAGAAGATCCCGCCGGAGATCCTCACCTCGCTCGGCGGCATCGAGGAGGGCGGACGTCTCGCCGACACCATCGCCGCGCACCTGCCGCTCAAGCTCGAGCAGAAGCAGAAGGTGCTCGAGATGTTCGACGTGAAGCAGCGCCTCGAGAGCCTGCTCTCGCAGCTCGAGGGCGAGATCGACATCCTCCAGGTCGAGAAGCGCATCCGCGGCCGCGTCAAGCGGCAGATGGAGAAGAGCCAGCGCGAGTACTACCTCAACGAGCAGGTCAAGGCGATCCAGAAGGAGCTCGGCGAGGGCGAGGAGGGCGCCGACCTCGAGGAGATGGAGAAGCGCATCAAGGCCGCACGCATGCCGAAGGAGGCACGCGCGAAGGCCGAGGCCGAGCTGAAGAAGCTGCGCCTGATGTCGCCGATGTCCGCCGAGGCGACGGTGGTGCGCAACTTCCTCGACACGCTGGTCAGCCTGCCGTGGAAGAAGAAATCGAAGATCTCCAAGGACATCAACGTTGCCGAGAAGGTGCTCGACCAGGACCACTACGGGCTCCAGAAGGTCAAGGAGCGCATCGTCGAGTACCTCGCGGTGCAGTCGCGCGTCGACAAGATGAAGGCGCCGATCCTCTGCCTCGTCGGGCCGCCCGGCGTCGGCAAGACGTCGCTCGGCCAGTCGATCGCCAAGGCCACCAACCGCAAGTTCGTGCGCATGTCGCTCGGCGGCGTGCGCGACGAGGCGGAGATCCGCGGCCACCGGCGCACCTACATCGGCTCGATGCCCGGCAAGATCCTGCAGAACATGGTCAAGGTCGGCGTGAAGAACCCGCTCTTCCTCCTCGACGAGGTGGACAAGATGGGGATGGACTTCCGCGGCGACCCGGCCTCGGCGCTGCTCGAGGTGCTCGATCCGGAGCAGAACCACACCTTCGTCGACCACTACGTCGAGGTGGAGTACGACCTGTCCGAGATCATGTTCATCGCGACGGCGAACACGCTCAACATCCCGCCGCCGCTCCTCGACCGCATGGAGCTGATCCGCCTCTCGGGCTACACCGAGGACGAGAAGGTGGCGATCGCGACCAAGTACCTGCTGCCGAAGCAGATGAAGAACAACGGCCTCAAGCCCGGTGAGCTGCACGTCGCCGAGAGCGCGATCCGCGACCTCATCCGCTACTACACGCGCGAGGCGGGCGTGCGCGGGCTGGAGCGCGAGGTCTCGAAGATCTGCCGCAAGGTCGTGAAGACGCTGGTCGCCAAGCCCGGCGAGAAGAAGATCAGCGTCGCGGCGCGCAACCTCGACAAGTTCCTCGGCGTGCGGCGCTACGCCTTCGGTGTCGCGGAGAAGGAGAACCAGGTCGGCCAGGTCACCGGCCTCGCCTGGACCGAGGTCGGCGGCGAACTGCTCACCATCGAGGTCGCGGTGCTGCCGGGCAAGGGCAAGACCCTCTTCACCGGCAAGCTGGGCGAGGTGATGCAGGAGTCGATCCAGGCAGCGCTCTCGGTCGTCCGGGCACGCGCCGCGCGCCTCGGCATCGCCGACAAGATCTTCCAGGAGCGCGACGTCCACATCCACCTGCCCGAGGGCGCGACCCCGAAGGACGGCCCGAGTGCGGGCATCGGCATGTGCACGGCGCTCGTCTCCGCGCTCACTGGCATCCCGGTGCGCGCCGACGTCGCGATGACCGGCGAGATCACGCTGCGCGGCGAGGTGCTCGCGATCGGCGGCCTGAAGGAGAAGCTGCTCGCGGCGGTGCGCGGCGGCATCAAGCAGGTCATGATTCCGGAGGAGAACGTGAAGGATCTCGCGGAGATCGCCGACAACCTCAAGGGCAAGCTCGAGATCGTCCCGGTGAAGTGGATCGACAAGGTGCTCGAGGTCGCGCTCGAGCGCGGGCCGACGCCGCTCGAGGAGAAGGCCGCTGCCGACGGCGAGAAGGTCCTGCCCGCCGCCGTGCCCGAGGAGAAGCCCGCGGCCGGTACCGGCCTGATCACGCACTAGCTAGGAGCGCGCCGCCGCGGCGGCTGCCGCAGGCCTGCAGGGCCGCTGTCCGAGCGACGGCGGCCCTGTTTCGTATGTGTCCGGACGGGCGCACTCCTGCCCCGCCGGCATGGCGACCGACGGCGTCGCCGCACGGCGACTCGCGCGCGCCTCATCCGCATGGCGGCTTGCTTGGCGCCGCGCTCGTTTGCTATAAGGTTGCTCGCAACGGCGTCGCAGAAACGCTGCAGAGGACACGACACCTCCACACGGCTTATCGCGCGAGCGGCGAACCCGGGACCGACCCGGCGACGCGACTCGTCCGACTGCAGTTTCCCTCAGGCACCCTCTCCAAGGATCGAAATGAACAAGTCCGAGCTGATCAACCACATCGCGAAACACGCCGACATCTCGCAGGCCGCCGCGGGACGCGCCCTCGAGGCCGTCGTATCGGGGATCAAGGAGTCGCTGAAGACCGGCACCGAGGTGACGCTCGTCGGCTTCGGCACCTTCTCCGTGTCGAACCGCGCGGCCCGTTCGGGCCGCAACCCGCGCACCGGCAACACGATCGAGATCGCCGCGGCGCGCGTGCCGAAGTTCAAGCCTGGCAAAGCGCTCCGGGATGCGCTAAACTAATTGCCCTTCCGGGAGCAGGAAAACTCATTCCGGAAGGGTGCTTAGCTCAGCTGGTAGAGCGTCGCCCTTACAAGGCGAATGTCGGCGGTTCGATCCCGTCAGCACCCACCAGATTACGGAGCGGCAACCTACGTGACGCAGTACCCGCGGGCATGACGACCGCATGGATCTGGCGGTCGCAGCACGGGCGGCGAGCAGTTTTGCGCATCGGGAGTGGTAGTTCAGTCGGTTAGAATACCGGCCTGTCACGCCGGGGGTCGCGGGTTCGAGTCCCGTCCACTCCGCCAACAACACCTCAGGGCGAACGCAAGTTCGCCCTTTTTGTGTCCGAAGGGCACGCGACACCCGTGTTCGACTTCGTCCGCAACAACAAGCGCCTCATGCAGTTCGTGCTGGCGCTCATCGTCCTGCCGTTCGCGTTCTTCGGCATCGACTCGTACCAGCGGCTCTTCGGCATGAAGAACGAGGTCGCGACCGTCGATGGCAACCCGATCTCGAACGACGAGTTCGGGCGCCAGCTCGAGCGGCAGAAGGAGCAGCTCCGCCAGGTGCTCGGCAACGAGGCGGACGCCTCGCTCCTCGACACCCCGGAGATGCGCAAGGCGCTGCTCGACCGCCTCGTCTCGCAGCGCGTGTTGCTCGCCTACGGCGCGCGCAACAACATGAACGTGAGCGACGCGACGCTGCGCGAGACCATCGCTTCGCTGCCGCCGTTCCAGGAGGACGGCAAATTCTCCAAGGCGCAGTACGAGGCGCTGCTGCGCGCGCAGAACATGACGCCGCAGATGTTCGAAGCGAGCCTGCGCAGCGACCTGGTGCTTTCGCAGCTCGCGCAGGGCGTCGCCGAGTCGGGATTCGTGGCGAACGCGGTCGCGCGCGATGTCGTCGCGCTGCGCGGCGAGACGCGCGAGCTCCAGGAGGTGCTGTTCACGCCTGACGCGTACCGCGCCGCGGCGAGCATCACGCCCGCGGCGGTCGAGGGCTACTACAAGGCCAATCCGAAGCAGTTCGAGGTTCCCGAGCAGGTGAAGGTCGAGTACCTCGTCCTCACCCCCGAGGTGATCGCCGGCCAGGAGTCAGTGCCGGCCGACGAGGTCCGCAAGTGGTACGACGGGCACCTCGCGCAGTACCAGCAGGCCGAGCAGCGGCAGGCGAGCCACATCCTCATCACCGCCGGCAAGGACGCGAAGGAGCGCGAGGCGGCGAAGAAGAAGGCCGAGGAGGTGCGCAAGGAGGTCCTGAAGAGCCCGGACAAGTTCGCCGAGCTGGCGAAGAAGTACTCGCAGGACCCGGGGTCGTCGGAGCAGGGCGGCGATCTCGGCAGCTTCGGCCGCGGCGCGATGGTGAAGCCCTTCGAAAATGCGGTCTTCAAGCTGAAGCCCGGCGAGGTGAGCGACGTGGTCGAGACCGAGTTCGGCTACCACGTCATCAAGGTCGGCAAGGTGAAGCCGGAGAAGACGATCTCGTTCGAGGAGGCGCGTCCCGGCATCGAGAAGGATCTCGCGAAGCAGCGCGCCGGCAAGAAGTTCGCCGAGGCCGCGGAAACCTTCTCCAACCTCGCCTACGAGCAGTCGGACAGCCTGAAACCGATCGCCGAGAAGTTCAAGCTGCCGATCCAGGCGAGCGGCTGGATCCCGAAAGGCGGGCAGCCGCAGGCGCCGGCCGGCGCCAGATCGCCGCTGACCCATCCGAAGCTGCTCGCGGCCATGTTCGGCGACGAGGTGGTCAAGGACAAGCGCAACACCGAGGTGGTGGAGGTCGCGCCGAGCACGCTCGCCGTCGCCCGCGTGGTCGAGCACAAGCCGCCCACGCTGCAGCCGCTCGATGCTGTCAGGGGACAGATCGAGGCGCGCCTGCGCACCGATGCCGCGGCGGCGGCGGCGAAAAAGGCCGGCGCGGAAAAACTTGCCAGCCTCGGTGCGGGGACCGGCGACCTGAAGTGGTCGGCGGCGCGCGCCGCCTCGCGCGAGAACCCTGCGGGCTTGAGCCCGGCGGCGTTGCGCGAAGTTTTTCGCGCCGATCCGGCGAAGCTGCCGGCGTCCGTCGGCGTCGATCTCGGCGATCGCGGCTACGCGATCTACCGCGTCACCAAGGCCACGCCCGGCAATGCGGGCGACGAGACCAAGGTGCGCGGGCAGCAGTCGGCACTCGGGCAGCAGTACGGCGTCTCGGAGTACGAGGCGTTCGTCGACGGGCTCAAGAGCCGCGCGAAGATCGAGATCAACGCGGCGAACCTGGAGCGGAAGGGCGGCTGACGGTCTTGCACCCGCGCCGCGGGCGCCGAACATCGCCAGCGCGAGATCCGTCAGCGAGGCTTGGGGCAGCAGCCCGGCGCAGTGGTTTCGGGTGACGACGCGCCTCAACCGGCCGCGTCCCCGCCGGACCCCGGCATACCACCGCAGACCGTGCTGAAGCCGCTGTCGACGTGCACGATCTCGCCCGTGATCCCGCCGGCGAGGTCGGAGAGCAGGAACGCGGCGACGTTGCCGACGTCGTCGATCGTCACGTTCCGGCGCAGCGGCGCGTGCTCCTCGACGAACTTCAGCATCTTCCCGAAGCCGGCGATGCCACTCGCAGCGAGCGTCTTGATCGGTCCCGCGGAGATGCCGTTCGCCCGGATGCCCTGCGGCCCCAGGCTCGACGCGAGATAGCGCACCGACGCCTCGAGGCTCGCCTTCGCGAGCCCCATGGTGTTGTAGTTCGGCACCACCTGCTCGGCGCCGAGGTAGGTCAGGGTGACCAGCGCGCCGCGCCGGCCGCGCATCATCGGCAGCGCGGCCTTCGCGAGCGCCGGGAAGCTGTAGGCGCTGACGTCGTGCGCGACCCGGAACCCCTCGCGCGACAGCCCGTCGAGGAAATCCCCGGCAATCGCCTCGCGCGGCGCGAACGCGATCGCGTGCACGAGGCCATCCAGCCCGTCCCATCGGCCGTGCAGCGACGCGAACAGCGCCTCGATCTCGCCGTCGTTCGCCACGTCGCACGGGAAGGCGAGGTCGCTCCCGAGCTCCTTCGCCATGTCGGTGACGCGGTCCTTGAAGCGGTCGTTCTGGTAGGTGAAGGCGAGCTCCGCGCCCTCGCGCGCGCAGGCGCGGGCGATCCCCCACGCGATCGAGCGGTTCGAGAGCAGCCCGGTGACGAGGATTCGCTTCTTGTCGAGGAAGCCCATGAGGCCCTTTCGTTGGAGTGGTCACGATACGAAGGGGCAGGCCCCCTCGTGCTCCCCGATCCCGGGAAACGCATGAAACCGCGTCTTCCTTCTGGTCGTCACGATACGAGGGGGCAGGCCCCCTCGTGCTCCCCGAGGTTCGGAAAACGCACGAAACCGCGTTGGCTTTCCGGCTCGGACAGGACGCCTCATGGCGGCGCGGTCGCGATTATAGGTCTGCACCTTCAGCGGCTAAAGCCCTCGGCAAGCGCCGTTCGACCGGGGCCGTTCCGCTACACTCCGGCGCCATGCCGTTGCGGCTCCTCTTCCTCGCCTGCGTGGTCTTCGTGCTCGCCGGCTGCGGCGACACCTGGAACGATCCGTACCCTTCCGCGGATCGCGGCGAGCGCATCTTCTACACCGCGTTCACCGAGCGGCCGAAGCACCTCGACCCGGTGCAGTCCTACAGCGAGGACGAGGCCACCTTCACGCAGCAGATCTACGAACCGCCGCTGCAGTACCACTACCTCAAGCGCCCCTACGAGCTGGTCCCGCTCACTGCGGCCGACATGCCGAAGCCGACCTACGAGGACGCGCAGGGCAACGCGGTTCCGGGCGACTCGCCCGACGTCGCCTACAGCATCTACGAGATCCGCGTCCAGCCGGGCATCCGCTACCAGCCGCACCCGGCGTTCGCCGCCGGGCCCGACGGCAAGCCGCGCTATCTGGATCTCTCGCGCGACGACCTCAAGGACAGGTACGGCATCGGCGACTTCCCCGAGACCGGGACGCGCGAGCTGGTCGCCGAGGACTACGTGTACCAGATCAAGCGCCTCGCGCATCCGTCGCTGCACTCGCCGATCCTCGGGCTCATGAACGACTATATCGTCGGCCTCAAGGAGTACGGCCCGGCGCTGAAGAAGGCCGCCGAGGAGCTCGCGGCGAAGGAGGGCAAGGGCGCCTGGCTCGACCTCCGCAAGTTTCCGCTCGCCGGTGTCGAGGTGGTCGACAGGTACACCTACCGCGTGAAGGTCAAGGGGCACTACGAGCAGTTCGTCTACTGGCTGGCGATGCCGTTCTTCGCGCCCGTGCCCTGGGAGGCGGACAAGTTCTTCGCGCAGCCCGGCATGGCGGAGAAGAACCTCACGCTCGACTGGTGGCCGGTCGGCACCGGGCCTTTCATGCTGGTCGAGAACAACCCGAACGCGCGCATGGTGCTCGCGCGCAACCCCAACTTCCGCGGCGAGCCCTACCCGTCGGAGGGCGATCCCGGCGATCGCGAGCGCGGCCTCCTCGCCGACGCCGGGAAGCCGATGCCGTTTCTCGACCGCGTGGTCTTCACGCGCGAGAAGGAGGCGATCCCCTACTGGAACAAGTTCCTGCAGGGCTACTACGACGTCTCCGGCATCAGCAGCGACACCTTCGACCAGGCGGTGCGCGTCTCCATCGAGGGCGACGCCGCGGTGTCGAAGGAGATGGAGGAGAAGGGCGTGCGGCTGGAGGCGGCTGTAGCGCCCACGACCATCTACTTCGGCTTCAACTGGCTCGACCCGGTCGTCGGCGGCGACTCCGAGCGGGCACGCAAGCTCCGCCAGGCGATCTCGATCGCGCTCGACTACGAGGAGCTCATCTCGATCTTCCAGAACGGCCGCGGCCTCGTCGCCATGGGACCGCTCGCGCCGGGCATCGTCGGCTTCAAGGAGGGCAGGGAGGGCATCAACCCGGTCGTCTACGACTGGGTCGAGGGCCAGCCGCGCCGCAAGCCGATCGAGGCCGCGCAGAAGCTGCTCGCGGAAGCGGGCTACCCGAACGGCCGCGACGCGAAGACCGGCGAGCCGCTGGTGCTCTACCTCGACGCGCGCTCGCGCGGGCCGGGCGACAAGGCGATGTTCGACTGGTACCGCCGGCAGTTCGCGAAGCTCAACATCCAGCTCGAGATCCGCGACTCCGACTACAACCGCTTCCAGGACAAGGTGCGCAAGGGCGCGCAGCAGCTCTTCGTGTGGGGCTGGAACGCGGACTACCCGGATCCCGAGAACTTCATGTTCCTCCTCTACGGACCGCAGAGCCGGGCGAAGTTCCAGGGCGAGAACTCCGCCAACTACGCGAACCCGGAGTACGACAGGCTCTTCGAGCAGATGCGCGACATGCAGAACGGCCCGGAGCGCGACGCGATCATCGAGAAGATGGTCGCGATCGCGCGCGAGGACTCGCCCTGGGTGTGGGGCTGGCATCCCAAGGAGTACAGCCTCATCCACGATTGGATGGAGAACCTCAAGCCGAACAAGATGGCGCGGAACAAGATGAAGTACTACCGCATCGACACCGAGCGGCGCGACGCCGCCCGCGACCGCTGGAACCGGCCCGACCTGTGGCCGATCCTCGCCGGGCTTGCCGTGCTCGTGCTGCTTTCGCTGCCCGCCTACCTGAGCTATCGCCGCCGCGAGCGGGCCGCGGTGCGATGATCGGCTACGTCGTCCGGCGCCTCCTCTACGCGATCCCGATCCTGATCGGGGTCAACCTGCTCACCTTCGCGCTCTTCTTCGTCGTCAACACGCCGGACGACATGGCGCGGCTCGCCCTCGGCGCGAAGCGCGTGACGCCGGAGGCGATCGAGCGCTGGAAGCAGGAGCAGGGCTACGACCGGCCGCTCGTCTGGAACGCGGACGCAGAAGGCACGAAGAAGGCGACCGACACCGTCTTCTGGCAGAAGTCGGTGCGCCTGTTCGCGTTCGACTTCGGCCTCTCCCAGGACAAGCGCGACATCGGCCGCGAGATCTTCACCCGCATGTGGCCGAGCCTGGCGGTGGCACTGCCGATGTTCGTCATCGGGCTCGCCGTCAACGTGACCTTCGCGTTGCTGATGGCGTTCTTCCGCGCGACCTACCTCGACTTCTGGGGCGTGGTGCTCTGCGTTGCCATGATGTCGATCTCGACGCTGTTCTACATCATCGGCGGGCAGTACCTCGTCTCGAAGCTGTGGAACCTGGTGCCGATCTCCGGCTATGCCGGCGGCATCGACGCGTTCAAGTTCGTGCTGCTGCCCGTCGCCATCGGCGTGATCAGCGGCATCGGCTCGGGCGCGCGGCTCTACCGCACGCTGTTCCTCGACGAGATCAACAAGGACTACGTGCGTACCGCGCGCGCGAAAGGGCTGTCGGAGACGGTCGTGCTCTTCCGCCACGTGCTCAAGAACGCCATGATCCCGATCCTCACCGGCGTCGTGGTCGTCATCCCGGCGCTCTTCCTCGGGAGCCTGCTGCTCGAGTCGTTCTTCGGCATCCCGGGGCTCGGCAGCTACACGATCGAGGCGATCGACGCGCAGGACTTCGCCATCGTGCGGGTCATGGTGTTCGTGGGCTCGGCTCTCTACATCGTCGGGCTGCTGCTCACCGACATCTCCTACACCGTCGTCGATCCGCGGATTCGCCTCGAATAGCCATGCCGGTCGTCCTCTGGACCGATGCGCTGATCTTCGTCGTGGTCGGGGCGGTGATCGCGTACGTGCTCTACGTGCGGCAGCGCGAGCACCTTGCGGTGCCGTGGCGGCGGGTGGCGCGCAGCGCCGCGGGCATGTGCGCGGCCGTGATCCTGGCCTTCTACATCGGCGTCGCGCTGCTCGACTCGCTCCACTTCCGGCCCAGTATCGAGAGCAAGGACCCGAAGGCCGCTGCCGCCTACTCGGTCGAGGTGCGCTCGGTGCTCGACACGCTCCTCGCCGACCTGCGCACGCGCAACGAGAAGACCTACTCCGCGCCGTTCGCGACGCGCTCGTTCCAGCGCGAGACGATCGAGCTGCCCGACGGGAAGGTCGCGCGCGAGTACCCGCGGCTGCGCTACGGGGGCGCGCACCTGAAGGACGAGGCGGCTCGCGGCTGGGACATCGGCGTGCGAGTCCTCCGCGGCGTCGGGATCGCCGTAGTCGCGTGGGCGATCCTCGCGACGGTGCTGCTCGCGTGGGCCGCAAGGCGGACCGGGCGCGGCACCGGGGAGTTCGCGCAAGCGGTGTGGCGGGGAGAGGTCGAGGTGCCGTGGCGCGCGATCCTCGTCGCGGCGGCGCTGCTGCTCGTCGTCCTCGTCCCGGCGTTCTCGCTCACCCCGTGGTACCACGTCCTCGGCACCGACAAGGTCGGGCAGGACGTGTTCTACCTCGCGCTGAAGGGCATCCGCACGGCGCTCGTGATCGGAGCGCTCACGACGCTCGTGCTGCTCCCGCTCGGCGTGCTGCTGGGCATCACCGCCGGATACTTCAAGGGCTGGGTGGACGACGTCATCCAGTACGTCTACACGACGCTCAACTCGATCCCGGGCGTGCTCCTGATCGCCGCGTCGGTGCTGCTCATGCAGGTCTACGTCGAGACGCACCCGGAGATCTTCCCGACCCAGGCGCAGCGTGCCGACCTCCGGCTGCTGTTCCTCTGCATCATCCTCGGGCTGACCGAATGGACCGGGCTCGCCCGGCTGCTGCGCGGCGAGTCGCTGAAGCTCCGCGAGCTCGAGTACGTGCAGGCGGCGCGCGCGTTCGGCGTTCCCTCGTGGCGCATCATCACGCGTCACATCCTGCCGAACGTGATGCACATCGTGCTCATCACTTCGGTCATGGGCTTTTCCGGCCTGGTGCTCGCCGAGGCCGTGCTCTCCTACGTCGGCGTCGGCGTCGACCCGAGCATGAACAGCTTCGGCCTGATGATCAACGCCGCACGGCTCGAGATGGCACGCGAGCCGATGGTCTGGTGGTCGCTCGCGGCGGCATTCGCGTTCATGTTCGTGCTCGTGCTTGCGGCGAACCTGTTCGCCGACTCCGTGCGTGACGCGTTCGACCCACGCACTCACGTCGGCCTGCGGCTCGGCCGTCTTCTCCGCAAGCCCGCATGAACGACCGCGCGCCGGTGCCGCTGCTCGAAGTCGAGGGGCTCTGCACGTGGTTGCGGAGCGGCGACGAGACCGTCCGCGCGCTGGACGGCGTCGGCTTCTCCATCGCGCCGGGCGAGACCTTCGCGATCGTCGGCGAGTCGGGATGCGGGAAGAGCATGACGGCGCTGTCGCTGCTGCGCCTCGTGCCCGAGACCGGCCAGATCGTCGCCGGGTCGGTCGCGCTCGGCGACGTGGACGTGCTCGCGCTCCCCGAGGCCGCGATGCGGACCGTGCGTGGCCGGCGCATCGCGATCATCTTCCAGGAGCCGGCGACGAGCCTCAACCCGGTCCTTACCGTGGGGCAGCAGATCGACGAGGTGCTCGTCCGGCACACCGAGCACCGCGGCGCGGCCGCGCGCGAGCGCGCGATCGCGCTGCTCGATGCCGTCGGCATTCCCGACGCGGCGCGGCGGCTCGACGAGTATCCCTTCCAGCTTTCGGGCGGCATGAAGCAGCGGGTGATGATCGCGATGGCGATCGCCGCGGAGCCGGATCTGCTGATCGCCGACGAGCCCACCACCGCGCTCGACGTCACGATCCAGGCGCAGGTGCTCGACCTGCTCGCCGAGCTGCAGGCGACGCGCGGCATGTCGATGCTGCTGATCACGCACGATCTCGCCATCGTCGCGCGCATGGCGCATCGCGTCGGCGTGATGTACGCCGGGCAGCTCGTCGAGATCGCCGACCGCGACGCGTTCTTCCGCGCGCCCCAGCACCCCTACGCGCGCAAGCTCTTCGCGGCGCTGCCCGATCGCGCCAAGCGCGGCACTTCGCTCACCGCGATCCCGGGGACGGTGCCGTCGCTTTCCGCCGAGTTCCCGGGCTGCCGGTTCGTGGATCGATGCGACCAGGCGTTCGAGCGCTGCCGCACCCAGCCGCCGCGATGGTCGGAGCCGCGGGCAGGTCACTTGGTGCGCTGCCATCTCCGTGAAGACCAGGCGGCCGGCGCGATCGAAGGGCCGGCGGATGACGTTGTGCTCATCCCCACCGAGGGTGGCGCCGGCGCGGCGCTGCTAGACGTGCGCGACCTCGTTGTGCACTTCCCGATCCGCAAGGGCCTCTTCAAGCGCGTCGTCGGCAGCGTGAAGGCCGTGGACGGCGTGAGCCTGGCGATCCCGCCCGCGCGAACGCTCGCGCTCGTCGGCGAGTCGGGCTGCGGCAAGACGACCTTCGGCAAGGCGGTGCTGCAGCTCATCCCGGTGACCTCGGGCGAGGTCCTGTTCGAGGGCGTGGATCTCACCCGGCTCTCGCCGACGGAGATGAACCGGCATCGGAGCGACGTGCAGATCGTGTTCCAGGATCCGTTCGCGTCGCTGAATCCGCGCATGCGGGTGGTGGACATCCTCATGGAAGGCATGGCGTCGCTCGGCATCGGCGCGGACGAGGGCGAGCGGTCGCAGCGCGTGGACGCGCTGCTGGAGCAGGTCGGGCTGCCGTCGCGGTCGCGCACCCGCTACCCGCACGAGTTCTCCGGCGGCCAGCGCCAGCGCATCGCCATCGCCCGCGCGCTCGCCGTGAACCCGCGCCTGGTCGTGTGCGACGAGCCCACGAGCGCGCTCGACGTGAGCGTGCAGGCGCAGATCGTGAACCTGCTGCGCGAGCTGCAGTCGCGGCTCGGGCTCGCCTACCTCTTCATCACCCACAACCTCGCGCTCGTCGAGTACCTCGCGCACGAGGTGGCGGTGATGTATCTCGGCCGCATCGTGGAACGGGGTCCCGCCGACGCCGTGCTCGGCAGTCCGAAGCATCCCTACACTCAGGCGCTGCTCTCGGCGGTGCCCACGCTCGGCGACGCTCCGGTGCGCGAGGCGATCCGCCTGCAGGGCGAGCTGCCGTCGCCGATCTCTCCGCCGGCGGGCTGCCACTTCCATCCGCGCTGTCCGCACGCGATGCCGGAGTGCCGGTTGCGCTATCCGGACGAGACGATGGTCGGGGAAGGGCACGTCGTCCGGTGCCACCTCTACGCTACACGGCCGGGCTGATGGTCCGCGTGCGCACGCGGGAGGCAGTTGGCGGCCTCTTGCGCCGAGCCACACTCGGACGCCCGTGTCTTGCGCGCGGGAAGCGATTCCTTCGAGGTCACGAGCTACCGCCCGGCGTAGCGCCCGCGGGGTCAGTCGGGCGCCGCCACCGAAGCCGATAAGTCCGCGTCGTTTCCGCGACTCGAGCGTGCGCGGCGCACCCGAGCGCCGCGCGTCCGCCGAGCGCAGCAGCTCGTCGTCGGAGTGCGGAGGATTC
>Ga0209254_10000090_pt1 | contig 56336 bp, 54 predicted proteins | sample FrelakmetDIP11DI_FD_187148 | JGI IMG/M metagenome (GOLD analysis project Ga0209254, IMG submission 187148) | Freshwater lake sediment microbial communities from the University of Notre Dame, USA, for methane emissions studies - DIP11 DI (SPAdes)... | ecosystem: Environmental > Aquatic >...
GCCTTCTTCCGCCCCGAGCCCCAGACGCCTGCCATTGTGCTCGTGACACTTGCCCGATCCTACGGCATGGGCGTGCCCGGCCCGCACTCGCCCCGGAAGAAGGCCCACTCGTCGCACTCGGTACCGTCGGAAAAGACGCAGAAGCCCTGCTGGCTCCCGTCGGCGGCGGTGCGGACCTCGACCTGGTAGCCCTTCTCCTCGCAGAACACAGAGGCCGGATTGGCGATCTCGGCCCCGCCAGTGCCCTGCTTGGGACCGCATTCACCCCGGAAGAAGGCCCACTCGTCGCACTCGGTGCCGTCGGGGAAGACGCAAGAGCCCTGCTGGCTCCCGTCGGCGGCGGTGCGGATCTCGACCTGGTAGCCTTTCTCCTCGCAGAACACGGCAGCCGGGTTGGGCATATTGGGGTTGGGTGTCTCGGTGGCCTTGCCGCCACAAGCGGCGACGACTAGCACTCCAACCAGCAGTAGGATGATCATCATGCCTTTCATCTTTCTCCCTCCTTGTCATCCAGGCACTTGCCCTCGATGCCTGTGCTTACATCTACATGACGTAGACGCAGGAGCAGGCGAGAAGGTTCCGGGTTCCGGCATCCTGGACGGCCTCACTTGGTCACAGCCGGTTCCTGACCTCCAATCCCACGCCCGCCACGGGCGGCTTCAGCGGTGTCTCCCATTTGTGAAAAGCGCAAGGGTGGTGGTAGAATGTGCAGGTCCGACTCGGCAAATGACTGGCACTAAATCTGGGGGTGCAATGAAGACTCTGATTGTCTATGACTCGACCTACGGCAACACCGAAAAGGTCGCCCAAGCCATCGGCCAGGCCATCGCCGCAGAAGTGCGCCGCGCGGGTAGCGTGAGCACTTCCGACCTGAAAGCGTTCGACCTCGTCATCATCGGTTCCCCAACCATGGGCGGCAGGCCGACCGAGGCGATTCAAGGCTTGCTGAAAACCGCAGGATCTGCCCTGCAGGGTGTCAGCGCCGCCGCGTTCGATACCCGGCTCACCGCGAGATGGGTCCGCATTTTCAACTATGCCGCCCCAAGAATCGCCGCCAGCCTGAAGGAGATGGGCGCGGCTCTCCTGGGATCGCCGGAAGGCTTTTTCGTTCTAGGCAAAGAAGGTCCGCTCAAGGAGGGCGAGATTGAGCGTGCCGCTGGGTGGGCGAAGGAGATTGTCAAGAGTAAGACCAGGTGAAAAAACGCAAAAGAGGGTGTATCGTCGCTGTTGGGCTGCTGGCCGCCATGGCAGTGGCGCTGTGCGGGGTGGCGTCGCTGGTCGGCCCATTTGGCGCGGCCGCATCCAAAGGTTCCATTCGCAACGGGCTGCTGTATCCGCTTGTGCCCGAGCGCGACAGGTCGATCCGGTTCCACACTCCCGATTTTTCGGCGCCTGTTGCCCATGCGCCGATCCCCCAGCATCCGTTCATGGCTGCCAACGCGGGCAACAACATGCACAACGACGCCTATATGAGCGACACGTATACGGCCAGCGGGCCGCTTGGCATAAACCCGCAGGTGGGGTCTAGAAGCCAGGGTTTTGGGGGATATGGCACGGTTGCCTTTGACCGCACGGGGCGGCTGGTGGGGGTCTATAGCAACGGGCGGGGATTCCAGCTCGAGCTGATGGATCCCTACACCCTGCAAGAACTGGCCGCCTACGATCTGCCGCCAAGGCCCTGGTACTTTTTGTTGCAGGGGGTCATGCCTTGGGAGTATATCGGGGCCGGGATGTACTTTTACCTGGACAATCTAGACCGTGCCGTGGTGCCGACCACCGCCAACACAATTCAGGTCGTTCAGGCGCCCGATCTGGAGCGCCGCACCGAGTTCGAGCTGGTGCGGGAGTATGACCTGGCCGGCCACGTTGTCCCGTTGGCCTGGCCCAAGCAGGATAGTGTGGCGTGGGTGCTGCCCGACTGGAATGGTGAGTATTATTGGTACGCGACGACCGGCGGGGTGGTGGGCACGATCAACGTCGAGACGGGCGCGGTCCATACGCGGCGGCTGGAGGGGGAGATCATTGAGAATTCGTTCGCGGTGGCAGAGGATGGGGTCTATATCATCAGTGACCGCGCACTATACCGGTTCACCCAGGACGGGACCGGGCAGATCGCAGCCAAGTGGCGTACGGAGTATGACCGCGGTCCCAAGAAGAAACCAGGGCTGATCACCCGTGGCTCGGGAACCTCGGTGACGCTGCTGGGACAGGCGCCAGGATTCGTGGCCGTCACGGACAATGCCGAGCCGAGGATCCACCTGTTGTTCGTGAGCCGCGCCGATGGCGCCGTCGTGTGTAGTGTGCCGGTCTTGGCCGAAGGCAAGAGCGCCACGGACATAACGGTTATAGGCTTTGAGCACGCCGGGCCAGATGGCGGGGGGACAGGGGTGTACTCGGCGATTGTGGAAAACAACTGGGGTCAAAACACCTTTCCGTTTGCCAACCCTGAACCGGGCATCACCCGCGTGGATCTCACGCAGCAGACAGATGGCTCTTTTCGCTGTGAGCCGATCTGGTCGAGTGACGAGCGAAATCTGGGCGTGTTCAAACTGTCCCTGGGAAACGGTTTGCTGTATCTCTATTTTAGGGAGGGCTCGCCCCTAAATACGAAATGGTATTTTTCCACGCTCGACCTGGCGACGGGTGAAACCGTGTACAGGCAACTGGTCGGCACCGGGCTGGGGTACAACAACTGGGCAGGCTCTATCTTTCTTCATCCAGATGGCGGCATTGCCTACTCCACGACCATCTTTGGCCTGGTAATGATGCAGGACGCCGTCCCTTAGAAGAACGCCCTATGGCCGACGGCGACCGAGTTTCTCCTTTTGAACACCCCTTGGCCCTGGGGTCGTTCCGCACCTGGCTCAAGCTCTTGCGGTACAGCGGCGGCGTCGACCGGGAGTTTCTCGTCCGGGCGATCTTTCTCACCACGACGACCCTCCTCACGAGCCCACTCAGGCTTTACGAGCGGCTGCGCTTCGATAGAGCCGTGCGCAGCCAGGTCGTGCATCCGTCTCCGATATTCATCGTCGGCCACTGGCGGACCGGGACGACCCACCTGCACAACCTCCTGTGCCAGGACCGCACCCTGGGCTATGTGTCCACATTTCAGGCGATCGCGCCCGGCTTTTGCCTGACCAGTGAAAGGACACTCAAGCCGCTGCTGTCCAGGATTCTCGGCAAATCCCATCCGACCCGGCTGATAGACAACATTCCGCTGCGGATGGACAGCCCCCAGGAGGAAGAGTTTGCCGTCAGCAACTTGTCGCCCCACTCCTGGCTGCACCTGTACAGCTTTCCCCGCCACGCCTCGCACTTTTTCGACCGGTATGCGCTGTTCAGCGATCTGCCGGCCCGAAGCGCTACCGAGTGGGCGGAAACCTACCTGGCCTTTCTGCACAAAGTCACCCTGCGGGCGGGCGGCAGGCGGTTGGTGCTAAAGAACCCGGCCAACGGAGGGCGCATCAAGCAGCTGCTCGAGCTGTTCCCAGAAGCCAGGTTCATTCACATGGTCCGCAATCCTTATGACCTCTTCCCGTCCATCATGTGGGTCTATCGGACCGTGCTGCCCCGATCGCAGGTGCAGCGGATCGACCAAGCACAGATCGAGGATCACGTCTTGCAGTCGAGCGCCAGGCTGATGCGGAAGTTTCTGGGCGACAGGGCGCTCATCCCGGCCGGACATCTTGTGGAAGTGCGATTCGAGGAGCTGGAACGGGCGCCGCTGGAGCAGATGCGCAAGGTGTACGACGGCTTGAGCCTGCCGGGTTTTGCTGAGGCTCAGCCGGCCTTACGCGCTTATCTGGCTTTGATCGAGGGCTATCAGAAGAACCGCTACAAGCCGAACGGAGAGATCATCGACAAGGTGAACCGGCACTGGGGTTTTGTGTTCGACGAGTGGGGTTATACCCGCTGTTAGTGATTTCTGTCTGTACAGTGGGCAGCCACAGTACAATAGGCATGATCAAGAATGGGTCGGTAAAGGAGATAGCCTATGCTCATAAAAACCCGCTATGCACTCATAACCTTGCTATTCTGTCTGGCCAGCCTGCCGCCGGCGTTTGCCCGGCAGGATCCATCCTCGACCGGGACCGGTTCAACACCACAGCTCAGCCCCGATTGCGGCCTGCTGGACAACCCCACCATCCGCGCCCGGATGTCGGGCGCCCTTGAGATGGCCCTGTTGGAAGCGTGCGGGCGGGCGACGCTGGAACCGGCCAGCCCTTCGCCCAGCCGGCCGATCGCCACGGAGAGCCCGAGCAGTGGGCCAGACCTCCGCGTCAACGGCGTGGATCCGCTGGCGTCGAGCACGACCCAGAGCGAGACGAGCATCGCCATCAACCCGAACACCGGCGCTATTTGCTCCACATTTAACGATTCGTACCACTATCACATCGAGGGGACAGGATATATCGGCTTTAGCCGCTCGGTCGACGGCGGAGCGAGCTTCCAGGACGGCGGGGTGATGCCGCCCGGCGGCGGCGGCGTCAGCCGCGGCGATCCGAGCGTGGTGTGGCGGGCGAGCGACGGGTACTTTTACTTTACCTGCATCCACGAGGCGGCCAATTGGGGCCTGGGCCTGTGGCGGTCCACCGACGACTGTGCCACGTTCGAATGGGTGGGGCTGGCCCACGCCGGCAGCTCGGACGACAAGGAGTTCATGGCCGTGGACAATGCGCCGAGCTCACCTTACTATGGCCGTTTATACGTGGCCTGGACCGACTTTGGCACCGGCGGCTATATCCGCCTGGTGCGCTCGGACAATGGCACGACGTGGAGTGCGCCGGTAACCCTGAGTACTAGCACGTCGGTACAGGGCGCCTGGCCGGCTGTGGCGCCCAACGGCGACGTGTACGTGGCCTGGCTGCGCTGGACCACCGGCGACCTGATGAGCTTTGAGATCGTCCGCTCGACGAACGGCGGAGTGTCGTTCACGCCGGTGACGAACCCGCGCAGCAACGTAGTGGTGCCGCGCGATGCCGCCGCCACGCAGCAGTGCGGCCGCGACGCGCTCAACGGTCGCATCCGCTACCTGCCCTCGCCGCAGATCGCCGTCGGGCCGGACGGCTGCCTGCACGTGGCCTATTCCTACGACCCCGATGGCTATGACGTGGGCGACGTGGTCAATAGTTACTATCGCCGCTCGTGCGACCACGGCACAACGTGGGGGCCGGAGGTGCTGGTCAGTGACGACGGCACATTGACCGACCAGTTCTTCCCCAACGTCGCCGTAAACGCGGACAATGTCGTTGCCGCGTCGTGGTACGACCGGCGCCTGGACCCAGTCGGCAACTATTACTTTGACCGCTACCGGACCCTCTCGCTGGATGGCGGTGTGACGTGGGAGGCCAACGAGCGCGTCTCAGATGTGTCGTCGCCGGTGTACATCAACCCCCAGACGTCCGCCTGCTATCACGGCGATTACGATCAGCTCGCCCTCGACGCGGATTCGCTATACGTTCAGTGGTCCGACGACCGGGTCTTTTTCAACGGGCACTATGACCCAGACGTCTGGTTCGAGCGCCAGCCCCTGGCCTCTGATTTCACCTTGGCGGTGACGCCCGACACTCATGAGGTCTGCCGCCCGGCGGTGGTGACCTCGACGGTCGGGGTGGGCGTCCTGGGCGCCTACACCCAGCCGGTGACCCTGAGCGACAGCGGCCTGCCAGCCGGAGTGAGCACTGCCTTTAGCGCCAACCCGATCACCCCCCTGCCCGGCACCGCCATCTACACCGTCACCGTGGCAGCCGACGCGGTCGATGGGGCTTACGACTGGCTGGTGAGCGGTAGCGGCCCGGACCTGACCCACAGTATGACCGTCAGCCTGACCATCGACGGCGCATTCCTGCCCGGCACCGATTTTGCCTGGGAGCCGGTCACCCCGACGGCAGGCGAAGTAGTCACCTTCACCGCCGAGGCAACCGGCACAGAGCCGATAGCCTTTGCCTGGGCTTGGGGGGACGGAAAGGTGGGCAGTGGGCAGGTGGTAACCCACACCTACACTCAGAGCGGTACATACACGGTGGTGCTGACGGCGACGAACACCTGCGGGCAAGAGATGGTGGGCCGAGACATCACCGTAGCAGCAGCGCCGAGGATCTACCGTTTCTATCTGCCCCTGTTGTTGCGAACCAGTCCGTAGCTCGAGGGATCAGCTCCGGTCGATCCCCAACGCCTCGGCCAAGAAGGCATAAACGTCGGTGGCTTCCTCGATGAGGATGGCTGTGGGCTTGCCCAGCCCATGCCCAGCCTTGGTCTGAATCCGGATCAAAGCCGGCGCATCGCCCCCCTGCGCCGCCTGCAATGCTGCGGCGAACTTGAACGAGTGCCCCGGAACCACGCGGTCATCGTGATCGCCGGTCACCACCAGCGTGGCCGGATAGTGGGTGCCGGGATTGAAATTATGCAGCGGCGAGTAGCGGTACAGTGTCCGGAACTGCTCCGGATCGTCGGCCGACCCATAGTCGCTGACCCACGCCCAGCCGATGGTGAACTTTTGAAAGCGGAGCATGTCCATGACCCCCACGAAAGGGACGGCAGCACCGAATAGATCAGGACGTTGGGTGAGGCAGGCGCCTACTAGCAGGCCGCCGTTAGAACCACCCATGATCGCCAGCCTAGCTGCACAGGTGACCTTCTCGGCGATCAGATACTCCGCGCAGGCGATAAAATCGTCAAACACATTCTGCTTGTTATGCAGCATCCCCGCTTTATGCCATTCCTCACCGTATTCGCCACCGCCCCGCAGATTGGCCGACGCAAACACGCCGCCCATCTCCAGCCAGATCAGGCGACTTGCCATAAATGTCGGCACCGTGGCGATGTTGAAACCGCCATAACCATACAGCAGCGCCGGGTTCTGGCCGTCGAGCTTCAGGTCGCGACGGTGGGTGAGGAACATCGGCACCCGCGTGCCATCCTGGCTGGTGACAAACACCTGGCGCGTGACATAAGGGCCGGCATCAAAGCTGATCGGCGGAGCAAAGATCGGCTCACTCTGCCCCTGGTCAAAATCGTAACGATAGATCGTCACCGGATACAGGAACGACGAAAACCCATAGAACATCACGTCATCAGTACGCCGGCCCGTCAGGTTGAGAAATGCGCCAGTGGCTGGGACCGAGCCGAGCGTCGGCAGGGCAATGTCGGCCAACAGCCGGCCTTGGCGGTCGAACCGTTTGAGCAGGTGGGAGCCGTCGTGCAGGTACAGGGCCACAAACTCGTCGTGGACCATCGTTACCAGTTCCAGAGTGTCTGCGCTCTCGGGGATGCGCGTGGACCAGGTGGCCTTGTCGGGCTGGGTAACATCGATGGCAATCAACCGGCTGCGCGGCGCGTCGAGGTCGGTGCGGAAATAGAACAGGGGGCCGTCGTTGCCGACGAAATGGTAGGCTGCCTCCAGCGCCTGAATCAGCTCTACCACCAGCCCGCCAGATTGCAGGTCCTGGTAGAACAGCCGGTTGCGCACGTCGGTGCCCTGCCACACAGCCAGGATCAGATACTGTCCGTCGTCAGTCACCTCGGCAGAAAAGCCCCATTCCTTCTGGTCAGGGCGCTCGTAGACCAACGTGTCCCGTGCCTGCGGCTCGCCCAGGCAATGAAGATACAGTTTCTGGTAATAGTTCGCGCCGGTATAATCCTGCCCGGCAACAGGGGGATCGTAGCGGGCGTAGTAAAAGCCAGACCCATCCTTACGCCACGCGGCGCCCGAGAACTTGCTCCACTCGATCAGGTCGGGCAGGTCCCGGCCCGTGGTCACGTCGCGCACCCGCCATGTCAGCCAGTCAGAGCCACTGGCACTGGTGGCGTAGGCCAACCACCGGCCGTCGTCACTCAGCGACCAGCCGGTCAGCGCCACAGTACCATCTGCCGACAGGCTATTCGGGTCCAGCAGAACCTGCGCCTCTCCGTCGAGCCGATCCATCACATACAGCAGATCCTGGTTCTGCAAACCAGTGTTGCGCAGTTGGAAGTATCGCCCGCCGCGCTCGACCGGCGCCGAGGCCTTGGCATAGTCCCACAGCTCGGTCAGGCGACGGCGAATCCCATCGCGGGCCGGGATGCGGGCCAAAAGACCGAACGTCAGCGCGCTCTGCGCCTCGATCCAGTCCCTGGTCTGCGGCGAATCCGTTTCCTCAAGCCAGCGGTATGGATCGGCCACCAGCGTGCCATGATAATCGTCGATCTGATCGACGATGTGAGTGTGAGGGTAGACGAGTTTCGTCATACAGGGTTGACCTCTGAAAGGATCGGGCTCTGCTCGCCCTCCGATACGCCTGGCAGGGTAAAGCTGAAAGTGGTGCCGTTCACGCCGTCGCTATCGACGCCCACCCGGCCGCCCAGCTTTTCGGCGATGCGGTGGACGATCGACAACCCCAACCCGTGACCAGTGGCACGAGCCTGGCGTAACTGGGTGAAGGGGACAAACAACCTGTGCTGCTCCTCTTCGGTCAGACCGAGGCCGTTGTCGTGCACCCAAAAGCGCACCTGGCCGTCAGGCTGGACCTCCGCTCCTAGCTCCAGGCGCGGTGGCCGGCCGCCATACTTGAGGGCGTTGCTGAGATAGTTGACCCACACCTCTTCAACCCACGGGCCGTGGCCCAGTGCACTAGGCCAGGTGCTGGGCAGATCGATCTCGGCCCTGTAATCCTGGGCCGCTTCCGCCAGACGTTGCCAGGCCTCGGCGACGATGTGGGCCATGTCCAACGGCTCCGGGCTCACTTCGCCCCTACGCACCTGGGCCAACAGCAGCAGCTCGTCGGTGATCCGGCTAACCTTCAGACCGTGCTGGACGATAGCCTGGAGATACTTTTGCTGCTCCGCCAGGGGCACCGTCTCGCCCTCCTCGGCCAGCAGCTCGGCCATGCCGATGATGAACGCCAGCGGGCTCTGCAGGTCATGGGCCACGGTGCGGGCAAAGGCATCCAGCTCGTCGTTGCGCGCCTGGAGCTCAACGTTGGACTGGCGCAGCGCCTCCTCGATCTCTTTGTGGTGGGTGATATCCCGCATCACACCGATAAAGCCCTTGGCCTTGCCCTCGGCATCTGTGACCAGCGACACGTTGAGCTCGGCCAGGAAACGACTGCCATCCTTCTTGAGCGCCGTGTACGCGATGTTCTTGAGCGGCATGCCCTGCCACGCCTTTAGCGCATTGTCCATCGCGCGTTGGCGGTCTTCGGGCGCAATGAACTCAAAGCTGTCCCTTCCGACAAGCTCTTCCGGGCTGTCACAGCCATTTAGCAACGCCGCCTGCCGGTTGCAGAACAGAACCTTGCCGTCCAGTCCCGTCAAAGTGATGGCATCGGGCGAGATTTCGACGAGGGTGCGATATAGCTCCTCGCTTTCCCGCAGCGCCTCCTCTACGCGTTTGCGATCGGCCTCTGACGCCACCAGGTCGGCGACGCGGCGGCGTAAATCGGCCAATCCAAGCTCCAGTTGGGGTGGTCTCTCGTCCGACATCCGGCCTCCCTTAACCTGGGAGCAGATCGACAATGCGAGGCAGCACCTCGGCCACGTCGTCGTTGATCACCAGGTCGGCGCGCAGGTCAAAGTCGGTGGGCTCAAGGTTGACAATGATCGCCTTGGCGCCATGGTCAGCGGCCAGAAAGGGCAGCTCCGCCGCGGGCACCACATGAAGGGACGAGCCGGCCACCAACAATAGATCACAGCGCCGGGCTTCGGCGATCGCCTGGTTCAGCACCCGGATCGGTAACTGCTCGCCAAACAGAATAGCGTCGGGCTTGAACGCGCCGCCGCACCCGCACGTGGGTGCCTCGCCGGTCGCCAGGAATCGGGCCACCAGCGAGTTGGCCGGCACCTGCTTGTAACAGCGGATGCAGGTGGCCTGGCGCATGTGGCCGTGCACCTCGAGCACCCGCCGGGAACCGGCCCTTTGGTGTAGCCCGTCGATGTTTTGGGTAATGATCGCCCGTATCAAACCCTGTTGCTCCAGGTGAGCCAGTGCCAGGTGAGCCGGGTTTGGCTGGGCATACAGGATCAGCTCGGCCAGTGGGCGGAGCCAGTTGTAAAAGACCTGGGGATCGGTGCGAAAAGAGGTGATCGAAGCCACCACCATCGGGTTATCCTTTTCCCACAGGCCCGACCTGGGGCTGCGAAAGTCGGGGATGCCTGACGGAGTGCTTACCCCAGCGCCGGTCAGCGCCACCACATAGCGTGCGTGGCGGAGCAGGTCGGCGGCGCGCTCGATTTGGTCTTCCAGGCTCATCAATCCCTCTTCTTTCAGAAAAGCGACAACTGGCCCTTACCTGGCTTGGCGGGCAGGTTTGCCCGACTGACCACGTCGTGAGCGAGGCGGGTTGGCTCGGGCAGCCGGTGGCTCTTCACACAGCGCAGCACCAGGTCACGGGCAGTATCGAGATCCACCCGGTGGCCGACCGATACATACAGCGGTTGCGCCCCTGCTTTGGTGCGGACCACAGCGCCGATAACCTCCCTGCCGGCCCCCTTGTCAGAATAGAGATAGACCCAATCGCCCATCGCCCTGCCCGGCTCGCCGTGACAGCCGGTCAGCCGCGACTTGGCGCAGCCGATACTGGGACTGTCGAGGAGGACCCCCAGGTGAGCGGCCAACCCCAGCCGGCGGGGATGGGCAATCCCTTGCGCGTCGAACAGGAACAGATCCGGCCAAGTTGCGAGCTTGTCCAGAGCGGCCAGCACCGCCGGCCCCTCGCGGAAAGCCAGCAGGCCCGGCCGGTAAGGAAAAATGACGGGCGCCTCCCCCAGGCTGAAATCCAGCGGCTCCAGGCCTGGGAAACTGAGTACAACAGCTGCCGCCCGCGCCACGTCGGCCTGAAAGCCGACGTCCACTCCCGCCACCGTCTTGATGGCGTCTCGTTTGCCTTTGAAACGGGCCACTACTTGTGCTGCCAGCCTGACCTGTAGGGTTTCGGCTTCCTTGACCGGCAGATCCCACGGGTGAGAAACAGCCAATTTCACAACACTGACCCCCCAGGCGTCGATATCTCACTTCACAACTTGGCAGAGGCAGCTTCCATGCCGCCGGTTCGCCAGCTATTGTCTCAGATCCGGTTGGACACCAACTGCCGACCGCCCGACCTATCATACATTCTACCTCAAGACCCTCGAAAACGCAACCATGCCCAACGGCACGATCCACCCCTGACCGCCGGCCTGTGGGTGCTGCGAACCCTGTCGCATGCCCCCGATTCTTACGCCTGGCAACAATATGGTATAATAATCTTGTCTGGCGCCCGCTTGCGTTCTCGTTGTTAGCAATCCAACCGGATTTGAGGAGCCTATGCAAAAAAACTCTTTCGAGATAGTCAAAAAAAAGGAAACTCGTTCACAAACTCTGCTTTCTGGCGCATCCTGCGTTGGATACCTGTCACAGCTATTCTCCTGGCTGCTCTATGCCTGTTGACTATGATGCTCCTGGGCGGCATGACCAGGATCACGGCCTGGTATTTGCTCCAGATACTCCTCCCCCTTCTGGGCCTGATCTCCCTGATCCTCGTCGTGCTGTATGCCATCATACGGCGGCGTTTAGGCAAAGCCGTCGTCATCACCGGGTTGGTCTCGCTACTCGCTTTGTCTCCGGCTCTGCTGATGGTTGTGCCGGTGGCCTATCCGGCGTCGATTTCAGCCATGACACCTTCGGCCACGGTGCGTCTGCCTGCAAATGTCCCTCTAAAGGTAGTTTGGGGTGGAGACAGGTTAGAAGTTAACTACCATGTCATCGCCCCTGACCAACGCTGGGCGTATGATTTTGTCGTAGAGCCGTACTTCACAGGGAGCGTCGAGCTGACGGATTATGGGTGTTATGGTGTCCCTGTCGTTGCTCCCGCTGCCGGGTATGTGGTGGAAGCCCATGATGGGGAGCCAGATATGACGCCCGGTGTGAGCTCGAATAACACTCAAGCACCGGAAGGTAATTTCATAGCGATCAGGCTGGAAACAGGGACGTACCTGATCCTTGCGCATCTCAAGCCTGGGAGTGTTCTCGTGAAAGCAGGAGAGCAAGTGGAAGAGGGGCGGGTTATTGGCCAATGTGGGAACTCGGGCAATACGAGCGAGCCCCACATCCATATTCACCATCAGCGTCAAGATCCCACCCTCTATCCGATCAACTTTGCAGAAGGGCTACCGCTTTGCTTCCGAGATCACGATGGCCCACCCATGCCCGAAGGAGGCGTGCGAGTTGAGAATGGAAAACCGATTGCCACAGGCGCTACGGTGCAGCATGTTGGCAAATAGCATCGGATGCATGAGATCGACAAGTTGCTCGAGAGAGCGTAACAATATAGCAGTCATAGCATATACCTGCCATTGAAGGCCAAGTTTCCGTTCCATCAGAGGCGAGGAGGACGCCGACGCATTGTACGCGGTCCACACTGGACCCGCGTCATGGATTTGTATCGCAACCTGGGCTTTCATATAGCAAAAGAGTTTTCGCGCTATCGCAAATCACCGGTCTAGTTCTGGGCTCGAGGCCCCGTCTCGGGGCCGTTCCCCCTTGCAGGCAACATACCCAGAATCTTGTACTGCCCCGCCCCAAAAACCCGCCCTGTGGCAAGCTTGACACGGCTCGGCATTTCGGGTAAGATTCCGCGGAGGGGAGAGGACACACCATTGCGCGATTATCTCATCTATAGCCTGTACCGGCTCGCAGGCATCCTGGCGCGCTTCTTGCCCCCCCGCCTCGCCTACTGGATCGCAGGATGGGGAGGCGGGCTTGCCTACAGGCTTTCACCTCGACTCAGACGCGTTGCGGGCGACAACATGCGCCATGTATTGGGGCCCAGCGCGACAGAAACGCAGGTGCAGGCGCATGTACGCGGCGTCTGCACCAACCTGCTCAAAGGCTACTATGATCTGTTCCGCGCCGACCGGCTAGCCCCCGACGAGATCAAGAAGGTGGCGCAGATCGAAGGTGTGGACCTCCTGTTGGAGATCTTGGCTCGAGGCCGGGGGGTCATCATGGTCACAGCGCATTTGGGCAACCTGGACCTGGTGATGCACCTCCCCTCTGCATATGGAATCCCGGCCACAGGTGTGGTCGAGCATATCAAGCCTGAGCGGGTGTACCGCTACTTCCTGGAGCAGCGGACGAGCCACGGCCTGCAACTAATCCCGTCTGACGGGCCGATGATAGGCCTGATCCGGGCTCTGAAGCAGGGGCAGATCGTAGGCCTGTCCTGCGACCGGGCGCTGACAGACAACGGCTATCGAGTGGATTTTTTCGGCTCGCCGGCGCTCCTCCCTGACGGCGCGGTGCGACTTGCCCTCCGCACCGGCACACCACTGTTTGCCGGCTTTACAGAGCGCCTGCCTGACAACACCTTTCACATAAAGATTGAGCTGGTGTTGGACCCGCCACACAGAAGCGAGAGCGAGGCAGACGTGACGGCCGGCATGGAGCAGATGGTAGCGATCATGGAGCACCATATCTCCCGGCACCCGGAACAATGGACGCTGTCGGTGCCGATCTGGCCTGCGCAATGAAGATTGGATTCGTTGCGCCCTATGATTGGGCAGTCCCTGGCGGAGTGAAACATCACATAGAAGCGCTAGACCAGGAGTTCAGGGCCGCCGGGCACGAGGTCAAGATCATAGCCGCCAGCTCACGGAGCAAGCGTGCGCCAGGAGAAAAGCCAGCAAATCTGATCGAGATCGAAGGTCCGGTTGTGCCGCTGCCGACGAGCGGATCAGAGGCGCGAGTTGTGCTTTCATCCCGCTTTTCCCACCGGGTGAAAGCAATCCTAAGCCGGGAACGCTTTGACGTCATCCATCTGCATGAGCCATTGATGCCGATTATCTGCCCGCTGGCTTTGTACCACTCCAAGGTGCACCGCCAGACACTGGTGTTAGGCACTTTTCACGCTTACCGCGAAAAGAATGCCGGCTATCAATACGGCCGCCGCATTCTCGGCCGATGTTTGGACCGGCTTGACGGCCGGATTGTGGTTTCCGAGGCTGCGAGGGAGTATACTGCCCGCTACTTCCCAGGCGACTACCGGGTTATCTCTAACGGCGTTGACCTTTCTCGTTTCGGAGATAGCAGCTTGGCACCCGTGCCGGAGTTTGCCGATGGACGGCCGAACATTCTGTTCGTAGGTCGCCTAGAAAGGCGCAAAGGGTTCGTGCACCTGCTACGGGCGTTCGTTGGGGTCCAGGCCAAGATGCCACGAACGCGGTTAATCGTGGCCGGCGCGTTCGACCAGAAACAAATGGAACCGTTCGCCCGCCAGGTGGAAGCCTGTGGCTTGCACGAGGTGCATTTTATCAGTTGGCCGTCAAAGGAGATGCTGGCCCGCTTCTACCGGACGGCCGACGTCGTATGCGCTCCATCCACCGGCTTTGAGAGTTTTGGTCTGATCCTGGTAGAAGCGATGGCCGCCGGACGCCCCGTGGTGACTTCAGATATCCCTGGCTACCGCGAAGTGGTGCGCCATGAGGTCGAGGGCCTACTGGTCCCACCTGGGGACGAAGAGGGGTTGGCGGCGGCGCTGCTGCAGGTGCTGGCCAACAAGGAACAGCAAGAGCGCATGGGACGCAACGGCCGGGCGCGCGCCAGCTTGTACGCCTGGGACCGCGTAGCTTCTGACATACTAGCCTACTATGACGAACTCTTGGAGCAAAGGGGACTAGAAAATCATGGCCTCTCTTGAGCAACGAGCCCGTAAGATCAGCCGTCCGATTCTGGAGGCAGTGGGCCGGACGCTGGCGCGGGCGCACATCGCCCCCAACTGGGTGACCGGGGCCGGGCTGGTCATAACCCTCGCAGCCGGCGTGCTCGCCGGGATGGGGCTCTTCCCGTGGGCTGCGATAGTCTATGCCGCTGGCGCTGCGTGTGACGCGCTGGATGGGACGCTGGCCCGGATCAGCGGCAGAAGCAGCCGGTTTGGCGCCTTTCTGGACTCTACTCTGGATCGCTTCGAAGAGGTGATCCTGTTTCTGGGCCTGGCCGTCTACTATGCGCGGCTGGGCAGTGTGTGGGAGCCGCCTCTGATCCTGGCAGCGGTGGCCAGCTCGCTGATGGTCAGCTATACGCGTGCGCGGGCCGAGGGGTTGGGCGTGGCCTGTCAAGAGGGCCTGTTCACGCGGGCAGTGCGTGTGGCCATCACCTTGATCGGCTTGTTGTTGAGCCAGGTGCTGATCATGCTGATCGTCCTGGTGGTGGCCAGCCTCTTTACTGCGTTGGAGCGGATGGTCCACGTGTGGCGAATGACGGGCGGCGAAGCCGGCGGCTGGCAACTGCCCAGGACGCCTTTCATCGCCCCTGGCATGGACCAGGCGCCGCATGCCGATTCGATCGGCTTTGCCAATCGAGACAATCGTGGCGGCTTGCAAGCAGACCGATCTGATCCCTCTGACGACCGTCGTACAGTGCGGCGTCAGTCGCCGACCCGAAGGGGAGTGGGGCGCAGTACGCCGCAGCGCCGCCCCGAGGACGACGACAGAGGAGATGCACTGTGAAATATCTGAATGTATTGCTCATCTTTTGTGTCGTCGCCATCGTCGCCGAGCTGGCGGGATGGAATCCTCTCATCGTCTTTGTAGCCTCAGGCCTGGCCTTGATCCCGCTGGCCGGGCTGATCGGCCAGTCCACCGAGGCGCTGGCCACCCACGTCGGGCCACGCGTGGGAGGGCTGCTCAACGCCACGCTGGGCAACGCCGCCGAGCTGATCATCACCATTGTCGCCATCCGCGAGGGCGTGATCAACCCATCCGCCCGCGATGAGCTATTGGAGCTGGTGCGGGCGTCGCTGACCGGCTCTATTCTGGGCAATATCCTGCTGGTGCTTGGCTTTAGCGTCCTGCTGGGCGGACTGCGGCATGGCATTCAAAAGTTTGACCGCACCCACGCCGGGGTAAACTCGACGCTGCTGCTGCTGGCCGTAGCGGCGCTGGTCATCCCGTCGTTGTTCAGCCACACCATCGACCAGGTCAACCATGACGCCGTGGAGTACTTGAGCCTGGGTGTGGCCGGGGTCATGATCCTGCTGTACGTCCTGGCTATGGTCTTTCAGTTCAACCAGCCTGCCGAGTTGACCTCCAATGAAGAGTTTGCCGTGGCCAAGCAACAGGCTCCCCACTGGTCGGTGCGCAAGGCGGCGATCGTGCTGCTGCTGTCCACGGTAGCCATTGCCTGGATGAGTGAGATCCTGGTCGGCACCGTCGAGCACCTGGTGACCGAGATCGGCATCCCTTCTTTCTTCCTTGGGATCATCATCATTCCGATCATCGGCAACGTGGCCGAACATCTGGTGGCAGTGCAGGTGGCGCTAAAGAACAAGATGGAGCTAAGCCTGGCCATCTCGGTGGGGTCCAGCCTACAGATCGCCCTATTCGTGGCGCCGTTGCTGGTGTTTATCAGCCTGTTGATGGGCAATCCATTGACCCTGGTGTTCAACGAGTTCGAGCTGATCGCCTTGATGGCGGCAGTGGTCATCGCCGGATGGGTGTCGATGGACGGCGAGTCCAACTGGCTGGAAGGGGCAATGCTGTTGGCGATCTATGTCATCATCGGGCTGGCCTTCTTCTGGCTGCCAACCTGAGAAAGACCCTCCCGCAGGTTCTAAAGCTGCGAGAGGGTGAGTAGTTGCGTCTAGGGATAGATCCGGCCTAGCAGCCGCGGGAACGGGATCGTCTCGCGGATGTGGCCCAAGCCGCAGATCCACATGACGGTCCGCTCCAGGCCCAGGCCAAAGCCGCTGTGCGGCACCGAGCCGTAGCGCCGCAGGTCCAGGTACCACTGGTATGCGTCGCGGGGCAGGTTATGGCGCTCGATCTGAGCTTCCAGGAAGGCCAGGTCGCCCGAGCGCTCGCCGCCGCCGATGATCTCACCGTATCCCTCTGGGGCCAGCAGGTCCGCAGAACGGCAGGTCTCGGGCCGGTCCGGTTCCTGGGCCATGTAGAAGGCCTTGACCGCGGTCGGGTAGTGATGGACAAAGACCGGTCGATCGAACTGGGAAGCCACGTAGGTCTCGTGCGGTGAGCCGAAATCATCCCCCCAAGCGATGGCCGGCACCGGCTCGTCGTTGGGCGGGACGACGACTCCGTCTTGGGCGGCGCGGTTGATCATCTCCACGGCCTGGTCATAGTGGATGCGGGGGAAGGGCGGCTGCACTCTCTCCAGGTGGCTGAGGTCACGGCCAAGCAGCTTGAGCTCATTGCGCCGCCGCTCGAGCGTGGTCTGGACGACATAACTAACGAACTGCTCCTGCACCTCCAGATCGCCCCACAGGTCCACGTAGGCCATCTCCGGCTCGACCATCCAGAACTCCTGGATGTGGCGCCGGGTCTTGCTCTTTTCAGCGCGGAAGGTCGGCCCGAAGCAGTAGACCTTGCCAAAGGCCATGATATCGGCCTCGTTGTAAAGCTGCCCGCTCTGGCTCAGGTAGGCCGGCGTGCCATGATAGTCGGTCTCGAACAGCGTCGTCGTGCCTTCGCACGCGGCCGGCGTCAGGATGGGCGTATCCATCAGGATAAAGCCGTGGTCGTCCAGCCAGTCGCGGATGGCCTTGATGATCGTGGCCCGCACCCGCAGCGTGGCCCACTGCCGCGAGGAGCGGATCCACAGGTGGCGGTTGCTTAACAAAAAGTCGATGCCGTGCTCTTTGAGGGTGATCGGGTATTCATCGGTGACAAACTGGACCACCTCCAGGTCGGTCACGTCGATCTCGATGCCGCCGGGGATGCCCGGCGCGCGCTCGTCGGCGCGGACCCGGCCGGTGACGACCAGCGATGATTCCTGTGTCAATCGTTGGGCGGCGTCGAACGCCTCGAGAGAAACCTCCTTCTTGAAAACGATGCATTGGATGATCCCAGTGCCGTCGCGGACCTGCAAGAACTGGAGCTTGCCCTTGCCGGTCTTGGCATAGAGCCAGCCCTTGACGGCTACCTCTTTGCCGACGTAATCGGTGATCTTTTCGATATAGACGTGTTCGGCCATTGTTTCTTCTTCCTCAACTTGTCATTCTGAGCGGCCGCAAGGAGCGAAGAGTCTCCTCGTTGCCGCGAAAAGGTCAACGCAATAGCTCGTCGGGCGCCAGGCCAACATTCGCCTGGCGGCCGACGAACCGGCCGAACCGCGTCGCGATCGGGGTTCCTCTTGCTGCCATGAACGCCTCTCCTGTGCCGCATGTCTATGGCGGCTGGGCGATATTATAGCAGAGGTCGGCCAACTTGGCAACTTGTACTACTTGGTCCAGGAGATAACTCGCTCACTGGCCCATTCGTAGCGGATGGCCAGCCGGTCTAGCTGGTCGCCGAACATGGGCCACTGCCCTGTGCCGTCGGCGTTCATTACATAGATGCGCCACGGGCCGTCGCGGTTGGAGAGAAAGGCGATGTACTTGCCGTCGGGCGACCAGGTCGGAGCTACGTTGCTGGGCGGCTGATCCAGGTCCTGGTCGCTGTGGGTGAGCTGCGCCCGCCCCGAGCCGTTGGCGTTCATGAAAAATATCTCCCAACGGTTGTGCACGCGACCCATAAAGGCTATGCGACTGCCGTCCGGCGAAAAGCTGGGCGAGCCATCCCACGCGCTGCTGCTCTCCCCCGGAAAGCGACCGGTGGACATCCCTTCCCCCAGCTCGATCCAGGCCAGGCCCCGATCGCCGGCATACACGATCCGGTCCTGCGCCGGATCCCAGGCTGGAGAATGCGGCGCCTTGTCGTCCAGCGGCAGGCTCAGAAACTCGCCGGTGTCCAGTTTGGCGATCCAGATCTGGCCGACAGAAACGGGCGGCGGGGTGAAGCAGTAGCCAAAGAAACAGACCTCGCCGCCTCCGCCCCCGCCGGCGCTGTAGTTGATGCTGAACGCCAGGCGGGAACCGTCAGAGGACCAGGCTGGCTCTTTGAGCAGGTCGCCATCCACGGCACGCTCTTCGCCGCTGCCATCTCGCTGGATGAGATAGATGCCCCACGGTGAGCGCCACCGGCCAAAAGCGATCTGAGCTCCATCCGGCGACCAGGCGGGATCCAGGCCGTCGGTCAGGCGGCGGAGGCCACTGCCATCGGCGTCGATAGTGTAGATGTCACCGCCGCTGCTGACCTGGAAGGCCAGCCGGCCGGTGAGCCCTTGTGCCGCATGCCGATTGGCGAGCCAATCGTGGCGGCCCGGCACCCCGGCGACCGGCCGGCGTGTCGGGGTTGGCGCGGCAGCAAGCTGGTCGCCCAGGGTGATGGTCTCGATCTGCCACAGGCCGCGCTCTGGCACGATCTGTAGCGTCATCGTCTGAGACGCGGATTCTGCCCCATTGGCTTCTGCCCAACGCAGGAGCACATGAGCCTCATAGCCATTGACCGCCGGTTGCCTTAGCTCCAGTAACTTGGCCTCGGCCAACCGTGGGCTGGCCGAAGTGAACTGCGGCAGGAGCGTCGCGCCGTACTGTTGCTGGGCCTGGTCTGTCAGGTGGAGCCGGAAGGCGTTGGCGGCATCCTCTGCCGCCAGGCGCGCCAGGAAATCGGCGAGCGCACGCTCGACAAGTAGCTTGTCAAGCTGGGGCAGGCCGGGCAGCGGCACCGTCTCGGCCGTGGGCGACAAAGGACGCGGGGGAGACCGGGTTGCCGCGACCGAAGGGAGGGCCGCCGTTTGGGTTGGCCGGAGAGCTGGGGTGGCCGTCGCCGCCAACGGGATGGCCGTCGGCGTCGGGCCGGGTTGGGCAGCGCACGCCGCCAGCAGGATGAGGGCTGCGCCCAAAGCGATAACGATGGCAGGCCGCCCGATGTCACTCATAGCGCAGGGCATCGATCGGATTCAGGCGAGCCGCCCGGATGGCAGGATACAGACCAAAAAACAGGCCAACCCCTGTCGAAACAGCCGTGGCCAGCAGGATCACGTCCCAGGTTATCACCGGATTGAGCCGGTCGGTCAGGCTGGCGATCACCCGCGAGCCGGCGATGCCCAAAGCGATGCCGATCAGCCCGCCGATGAGCGACAGGGCCATCGCTTCCACCAGGAACTGCATGCGGATGTCCCGTTTCTTGGCCCCGACAGCCTTGCGGATGCCGATCTCGCGGGTGCGCTCGGTCACAGACACGAGCATGATGTTCATGATGCCGATGCCGCCCACCAGCAACGAGATAAAGGCGATTGAGCCGAGAAAGATCGTCAGCACGCCTGTGATATCGCCAAGGATAGCCACAACGTCGGTTTGCTTGATGATCGTAAAGTCGTCCGCGTCGCGGAAGGCGATCTTGTGCCGTTGGCGCAGCACCTCGGCGACCCGCTCGGCCACCTGGTCCATGACCGATTTGTCCGTCACCTGGACATATACCGTCGACAAGAGCGGCTCGCCCTTGCGGTTGCGCCAATACGGATAGAGCCGCGACTGGGCAGTGGTCAGCGGAACATAGATGGTGCTGTCGGCCGTGTTGCCGAAGGAGGCTCCTCCCTTTTCGGCCATGACGCCGACCACCCGAAAGGGCACGCGGTTGATCTTGATCGTCTGGCCGATGGGGTAGGCACCCTCTTCGAACAGCTTTTCGTAGGCCTGGCTGCCAAGCACCGCCACGCGCGAGCGGGCGTTGACGTCGGCATCGGTGATAAAGTCGCCATCGGCCACAGTCAGACTGCGCAAGCTCAGATAATCGGGCGTCACCCCCGCGATCTCGGTGCGGATGTCGCGCTTGCCGGCCACGATGTTGGCCCGGGCAGACAGCTCAGGCGCTACGCCGACGGTATCGGGAACCTGAAACGGATCGGCGATGGCCTGATAGTCGCCCAAGGTCATCTCTGGGCTTTTGGTTGTGCCGCCTTCCAGGGTGCCGGGAAAGACAAAGAGCAGGTTCGAGCCCAGGCTCTGGAACGACTGCTGGACAAACTGCTCAACCCCTTTGCCGGCCGACATGAGGGTAATAACCGCTCCCACGCCGATAATGATGCCGAGCATGGTCAAGACGGCGCGCAGCTTGTTGGACAACAACGCCCGGAGGGCGATTTGGACACTCTCGCTGACGTTCATTTTAACCGACCGCCTCGTCGCTTTCCACCAACCCATCACAGATGCGGATAATGCGGCGGGTCTGCTGGGCGATCACTGGATCGTGCGTCACAAAGACGATGGTGATACCCCGTTCCTCGTTCAGTTGGCGAAAGATGGCCAGGATCTCTTTGCCCGACCGGGTATCCAGGTTGCCGGTCGGCTCGTCGGCCAGGATGATGGCCGGCTGGGTGACCAGAGCGCGGGCGATGGCCACCCGCTGCTGCTGGCCGCCCGACAGCTCATTCGGCCGGTGGCTCAGCCTGTCGCCCAACCCCACCGCTTCCAGGGCGACCCTGGCCCGCTCGCGGCGCTCGCGCGCGCCGATACCGGCATAGATCAACGGCAGGGTAACCTGCTGGAAAGCAGCGTTCCGGGGCAGGAGGTTGAAGGTCTGAAAGACAAAACCGATCTTGCGGTTGCGGATCTCGGCCAGCTTGTTGTCGTTGAGCCTGCCAACTTCGATGCTGTCCAACCAGTAGCGGCCAGAGGTCGGCTGGTCCAGGCAACCGATGATGTTCATGAGTGTGGACTTGCCCGAACCAGACGGTCCCATGATCGCGACAAACTCGCCCTTGGCGACATGCAAAGACACGCCGCAAAGGGCGTGCACCTGCACCTCCCCCATCTGGTAGACTTTGGTCACATCTTCGATTTTGATCAGGCTGCCGTTCGTATTCTGGCTTGTCATGTCGATAGTGGTAAAAGTGGATCGGTCGATGCTACGGCTGCATAAAAGTCTGCTGCAACTGGTCGCGAGTGGATTCCTTGATCAAGACGATCAGATCTCCTTCCTCCAACCCGGCCAACACCTCGCTCGAAAACTCGTCACGCAGTCCGATCTGGATCTCGATAGGCTGAACCAGGCCGTTGACCAACAGATCAACGAATGTCTTACCCGTCAGCCGGTCGACCCGTATGAAACGGTTGGGCGCCAGCAGGACGCCGTCCCGCCGCTCGGTGACAATGTCGGCGTTGGCCGTCATGCCAGCCCGCAAGGGGGCAGTCGTTGGGTCAAGGCTGACGGTCACCTTGTAGGTCACGACGCCCGAGTCAACCTGGGCGGTCTGGGCGACCTGGTCTATCCGGCCGGTCAAGGTTTCATCGGGCAGCGCATCGAGGGTGATCGTCACCGGCTGACCTTCGGCGATGCGGCCGACGTCGATTTCGTCGATCATGGCGTCGATGTGGTATTGCGCCAGATCGGTCAAGACAAAGGCCGGCTGCATGCCGCTCAGCTCGTCCTGTTTGACACCCACCACTGTGACCGTGCCGTCGTGGGGCGCGGTCAGGGTAGCGCCTGCCAGCAGATCGCGCGTCTGATCCAGGCGCAGTTGGGCCTGCTTGACCTGGAGCTGGGCGATCAGCAGGTCTTCGGCTGACAGCCCGTCCTCCAGGCGGGCCAGGGTAGCCTCGGCCTGAGCGATCGAAGCCTTGGCAGCGGCCAGCTCGGCCCTGGACGGCTTGCGCTGGGTAAGGTTAAAACTGGCCTGGGCGGCATTGTAGTTGATGGTCGCCTGTTGAAGCTGGAGGGCCTGGGGCAGCATCGCCACATCGGGCCGGTCGGCTACCTGGTTGTAGGCGGCTTGGGCCTGAGCCAGGGCAGCCTGGGCTTGATCCAGGTTGGTCCGGGCCACCTGGATCTCTTCTTCGGTCGGGCCGGCCAGCAGCCTTTGATAAGCGGCCTGAGCGCTTTCGAGCGCTGCCCGGGCTGCGGCTAGGTCATACTCGGAGGGTGGGCGCTGTGCGCGAAGCAGTTGTGCCTGCGCCAGCGCCAGGGCCAGCTCGGCCTCGGCCACGGATGCTTCAAAATCTGTCGTCTCAAGCCTGGCGAGGGGCTGCCCGGCACGCACTGTCTCCCCCTCCGTGGCCCAAACGTCGGCCACACGGCCGGTGCCCTTGAAGCTCAAAGCCGTCTGTTTTTCTGGCAGGATCGTTCCGGTGGTGTTGACCAACGCCGACAGCGTCCCGCGCTGGACTCGATAGTCCTCACGCTGCTGCTGTGGTTGCTCGACCTTGGCGATCAGGTTCTGATAGGCCCATAGGCCAGCGATCGCCACCACTGCCAGCACGGCCAGGATGATCACAACCCTCTTCATACCGGTACCTCCTTCACAGACTATACCATAGACCAGGTTTCCTGTAAACTTGACACAAGAATCTTTTTGGGCGAAAATCAGGCTATGACAAAGAAACGGCGAGTTCCCGATCCACGACCAGGAGAAGCGGAACTGGAAACGGGTCTCGGACGTTATATAGGGGACGGACCTGACTGGCAAGGGAGGTAATCGTGACTGTCCGTAGGAATGAGACTCGGCCAGACCGATCGTCGTCGCAGAAGCAGGACACCCAGACTCTGCCTGCCTACTACCCGGAGGAAGAGCCTGTCTCTAGGGGTGTCTCGGGATATGCAGTGGCGATTCTGGCGCTGCTCGCCGTGGCGGTTGTATGCGTCTTGGCAGTGCTGCTTGTTACCCTGTTGAGGCGCGACACGCCTGTCATTCCTCCTGTCAACGGCTCTGGGACTCCTGTGGCCACGCTAGTCGGCCCGAGTCAGACACCATCGCCGGGCGCGCCGGGCCAGACCCTGATCGCGATTGACCCTGCCGAAGGCTATATTAACACTCTGGTCACCGTCACGGGCCAGGGCTGGTGGTCGGGAGAGCCGGTCTTTATCTTTCTCCGTTCGCCACAGGAAGGGGCAGGCCGGGGGTTTTCCTACGCGGCGGCAGTAGCCGACGCAGCGGGCAATATCCGCACCGCCTTTACCTTCCCCAACGAAGCCCGATGGGTGGGACAACCGTGGGCCGATGTGATCGGCCGGGGCACCCGCTCGAATATCGAAGTCATCACCCGGTTTACGCTGATAGCGCCCACTCCCACCAATACTGTGCCGGTGCCGACCTTCCCACCGACCAATACGCCCTCACCGGTGCTGCCCACCGATACGCCCACGCCGACCGGCACTCCGACGCCGACCCCCACACCTACCGCTCTGGTGATCACCGATTGGCGGGGTGAGTATTTTGCCAACCGTGAGCTGCAAGGTAATCCGGCGGTCGTCCGCAACGACGGGTACGTTGATTTTAACTGGGGCGAGGGCTCGCCGGCGCCGACCATCCCCGTGAACGGGTTCTCGGCACGATGGACACGCACCCGGCAGTTCCGTGAGGGGACCTTCCGTTTCACACTCACCGTCGACGACGGTGTCCGCCTGTGGGTCGACAACACACTGTTGATCGACGAATGGCATGATGGGTTTGGAACCTATATCGACGATCTACACCTGACGCAAGGCGCACATGCCCTGCGCATCGAATACTATGAAAATTCCGGCGGGGCCATGATCCATTTTGACTGGCAGCAGGTCGAAGAGCCAGCCCCAACCCCGACGCCGACGACCGGCACGCCGGCGCCAGCCAACGAATGGGAAGGCACATATTTTGACAATCCTGATCTCGAGGGCTTTCCGGTGCTGGTTCAGAAATACACGGGGGAACAACTGAATCTGGATTGGGGGCTGGGTTCACCCGGCCCGCAGGTTCCGCCGGATTACTTTTCAGCACGGTGGACGCAGGTCAGGTGGTTCCCGGCCGGCAATTATCGTTTCCACCTGACGGTGGACGATGGCGGTCGTGTGTGGGTGGACAATCACCGGCTGATCCGTGCCTGGGATGATGGACCTGTCGACGACAAGACAGAGGACATGTACCTCAACGAGGGACCGCATAGCATTAGGGTCGAATTTCATGAAGTTACCGACCAGGCCCGCATCATCTTTTGGATAGACCTACTCGGCCGGTAGGCGTAAGGTGTGTGAGGGAGCGGCATTGGGCAGGCCGGCTGAGAGCCAGGGGCCAGCTTGCGGCTTTTTTGCATCTCGCCCTACCCGTGTTATAATCAAGCGCATGGCAGAGAGAAAAGAATGTCTGTAGAGGTCCGCCTGCATGCCATTGTCCACGGGCGGGTGCAGGGCGTCAGCTTTCGTTACTACGCCGTGCAACGCGCCCGCGAGCTTGGCGTGACCGGATACGCTCGAAACCGCTGGGACGAGAGTGTCGAGGTCGTGGCTGAAGGGCAGCGGGCGGCCGTCGATGAGCTGCTGGCCTTTCTTCGGGTTGGTCCTCGGGCTGCATTTGTCACCGACGTAGACGTTCAATGGCTGCCTGCAACTGACGAATTTGAGCGTTTCGAGGTGCGCTACTAGATGCGCAAGAGCCCCGGGCGGATCGCCTGGACAGTTCTATGGATTGCCTTTGCTGCGTGCTGGATCCTGGCTATCGGCACCCCGCTGGGTATCCGCTCCTATGTGCGCAACTCCAGTGAAAGCCAAGAGGCCCAACTGCAAGTGATCGATGGAACGATCCTGGTGCAAAAGGCCAAGGGGGGCGATCCAATCGGAGTCACCGAGGCCACTACGTTGGCCCAAGGGGATCAGGTGATCACCGATGCCACATCCAGCGCCACGCTGGACCTCTTTGAGGGCAGCGGTCTTGTATTGTACAGCAACACAGACTTGACCCTGGAAACGATGCAGACCCCTCGCTTTGAGGTAAGCGAGCTCCCCGACGAGATCCTTCTGAACCTGACAGGAGGCCTGGTACGGGTGGGCGTCGCGCTGCCCCCACCGGACGAACGGGCCATTGACTTTCAGGTGCTGACGCCCCACACGGACATCGCCCTGCAGGAGGGCAGCTACCGCATTGGAGTAACCAACGAGGGAACACAGGTGACGGTCGTGCGAGGGCAAGCATTGGTGGGGCGAGGCTCGCCCCAGATTACCCTCGTCCGGGGGACCCGCAGCCAGGTTGGTTTGGATGGCACTCCGTCCACCCCCATGCCTGCCGTGCAGAACCTGCTGGTGAACGGCGATTTTCGAGAGCCGCTGGCGCCCGCCTGGGTGACTGACACTGTAGTGCTGACTACGTCGGTCAAACCGCCGATTATCGAACAGGTAGAGGAAGGGGGGCGGCCAGCCGTCCGCCTTGCGCGGCGCGAATCGGACAACGGCAATCACACCGAAGCCTTGCTCAAGCAACTACTCGATTACGATGTGCGCGATTTCGCGCGGTTAGAGGTGTTGCTCGACGTCAGGCTGGATTTTCAAAGCCTGTCGGGTGGAGGGCTGCAAAGCTCCGAGTTTCCGATCATCGTCCGGTTGGACTATAAAGACATCTACGGCAATGACAACTTCTGGACGCATGGCTTCTACTACCAAAACCAGGCCGGCTATGCCATTGGCCCCGATCCATGGGGGCGGCCGAGTGGAGAACAAATCCCCCAAGACGTGTGGTTCCCTTACGAGTCGGGCAACCTATTGGTCCTGCTGGGCGACCGCAAGCCGGCGCACATTACCGGCCTGACTATCTATGCCTCAGGCTGGAATTACGACAGCCTGGTTTCAGAGGTTCAGCTTCTCGTCGAATAGCCTTGCTCTACCCTCTGATCTGCGCCTTGTACCGCTTGCGGATCTCCATAAAAAGCGCGCAGTAACGGTCGCTGGCATAATCGGCATAGGTCCAGGGCCAAGGGCGAAAGCGGCCCTGTTGGTAGGCCAGGGTGACCTCACCGTAGATGCCCTGGCCCAGGTAGAGGCGGTGAGCGTGATCCTTGGTAGTGGCCAGCACCAGCTTGGCCAGCGAGACATAGCCGGGATCGGTGTTCACCAGTCGCCGCCCATCCTGAGCGAACGACTGTTCCAGCTCGTTAGTCTGGCGCTTCACGGCGGGTAGCTCGTCAGGGGCGATGAGGCGCTCAAAAGCCACGATCTGCCGCTGTAAGGCCGGTCCGAATTCTGCGGTGTAATAATCGGTATGATCGAAAGGCAGGATTTCACTTTCCAGGTCTGTTGGGCCAAAGAAGTGGGCTAGAGTTGCCCTGACTTGAGGCAGCAGGCCGGAATCGCCGGTCAGAAGGCTGGCGATCAGCTTCACCGATGTTGGTTCGCGAGCAGTACCCATCTTTCAGCCTCTCCCAATCCATAATACTGGCAAGGCCGGCTTCTGTCAAGCCGCGTGCCTGTGGCGATCAGTTGTCAAGCCGGGGGTCTTGTGCTATACTATGGCCGTCATTTCAGCGACGAGGAGAGGGACCATGGCCGTGGACCGCAAGATCCGGAGACTTTATGACTTGCGCGCGCAGGCACAGCGGGGCGGAGGCCAGGAACGGATCGACCGTCAGCATGCCCAGGGCAAGCTCACTGCCCGTGAACGGATCGACAAGCTGCTTGACCCTGGCACCTTCCGCGAGCTCGATCCCTTTGTCGCTCACCGCACCGTTGGTTTTGGCATCGAAGACCAAAAATACCTGGCCGACAGCGTCGTCACCGGCTGGGGGCAGGTCGACGGCCGGCTGGTCTACGTCTTTAGCCAGGATTTTACCGTCTTTGGCGGGTCGCTTGGCGAGGTCCACGCCGAGAAAGTTTGCAAGGTGATGGACCTGGCGATGAAGAACGGCGCGCCGGTTATCGGTCTCAACGACTCCGGCGGGGCGCGTATCCAGGAAGGCGTGGTCAGCCTGGCCGCCTACGCGTACGTCTTTTTGCGCAACGTGCTGGCCTCGGGCGTGGTGCCGCAGATCAGCGCCATCATGGGGCCGTGCGCGGGCGGGGCGGTCTACTCGCCGGCCATGACCGATTTCATCCTAATGGTCAAAAAGACCAGCTTTATGCACATCACCGGCCCAGATGTGATCAAGGCCGTTACCCGCGAGGAGGTCACCTCCGAAGACCTGGGCGGGGCGATGGTCCACAACGCCAAGAGCGGCGTGGCCCACTTTGCTGCCGAGGATGAGGAGGACTGCATCTACCAGATTCGCAAGCTGATGAGCTACATCCCGCAGAACAACACCGAAGACCCGCCCTTTTGGGCTACCGGCGACCCGGCCGACCGGATGGACGAGGCGCTGAACAGCCTGGTTCCGGACAACCCCAACAAACCGTATGACATCAAAGAAGTGATCCGCCGGGTAGTGGACGACGGCGATTTCTTTGAGGTGCAGGAGCACTGGGCGCAGAATATCATCGTCGGGTTTGCCCGGTTGGGAGGCTTTTCGGCTGGTATTGTCGCCCAGCAGCCGATGGCGCTGGCGGGAGTGCTGGACATCGACTCGAGTATCAAAGCAGCGCGGTTCGTGCGCTTTTGCGACTGCTTTAACATCCCGATCATCACCTTCGAAGACGTGCCCGGCTTTCTGCCGGGGATAACGCAGGAGCATGGCGGCATCATTCGCAATGGGGCCAAACTGCTGTATGCCTACTGCGAGGCGACAGTGCCCAAGATCACGATCATCACCCGCAAGGCGTATGGTGGGGCATACGATGTGATGAGCTCGAAGCACATCCGCGGCGACATCAGTTACGCCTGGCCATCGGCAGAGATTGCGGTAATGGGGCCGGATGGCGCGGTGAACATTATCTTCAGGAAACAGATAGCCCAGGCAAGTGACTCGGAGGCCGAGCGGGCACGGCTGGTGCAGGAGTACCGCGAGACCTTTGCCAACCCATACGTAGCGGCAGCGCGGGGCTATATCGACGATGTGATCGAGCCCAAAGAGACACGCCCGCGATTGATCGAGGCGCTGCAGATGTTGCGCAACAAGCGCGACTCGAACCCGCCGAAGAAACACGGGAACATTCCACTGTAGGGGAGGGGGCAGTGAACACTCAGGAATTCGGCGACAAGGCCGAGGCCCTACTGGCAGCCCATCAGCTTGACGAACTGGAAGCCGCGATCAACGAAGCGCTTCGCGCTCAGACGCCTGAGCCTGTCACTCCCAGTGACCCGGCGCGCATGTGGTTGGAATACTACCAGGCGCGGCTTCACTGGGCGCGGCAGAGGTGGCGCGCGGCTGAGAACAGCTTTCGAAAGCTGTTGGACCAGGACCTGCCGGTCGACTTGCGCGCTCGGGTGTTGCGCTGGTTGGGTGAGTCACTCCACTATGGCGGCCAATGGCAAGAGCAGACCAGCCTGGAACAAGAAGCCCTGGTCCTGTCCTCAGTCTTGGATGACGAGAGCACCCGCCCGGCGATCTACAACCTGATGGGCTGGAATCATCTGCGCCGGAGCCGGTATCAGGAGGCGTTGGGGGCCTTTGAGCACGCCCTATACCTGTGCCAGAGTGCCGGGCAAAAGGAGCAGGAAGCCTGGGCGCTCAACAACCTTGGCGTGACCTATCTGCGCATGGGAGAGATGGCCAAGGCACTCGATGCCCACCAGACCAGCCTGTCGATTCGACGCGAGGCTGGCTTGCGACAGCAGCAAGGGCGCAGCCTGTACCAGATTGCTGCAGTGCTGGTGGCGCAGGGCCACTGGCGCCAGGCAGACAAGCACCTGCGTGACAGTGAGGCCATTGCCCGCGAGACCGGGGATCAGATCGGCTTGTCCTATGTCATGTTCATGCGCGGGCAGTGGGAGAAGGGCCAGGGTGAGCTGGAAAAGGCGCTCGATGCTTACCGCCAATCCCTGGCGTTGCGTAGTACTGTCGGCAGTCCGTCCCTAATCGCCGAAGCCCATTGGGCGCTGTGCGACACGCATCGGATGATGGGCAACTGGCCAAAAGCTGCAGAGCACGCCGAGCAGGCAGCCAAAGCCTGGCGTGATGTAGTCAGGCCGCGAGCCGCCTCTGGGGCGGGTGAAGTAGATCCGGCCAAGACCTAGTCCGGCCTGTCAGGATAGACGGCAGCCACACGCGAGCGGGCGTTAGTCGGTGAGGCGTTGGCAGGCGACAAGAGACCAGCCACAGGGGGTAAGACGAATGCCTGAGCGGAAAACGAGCGTTGAAGATGCAGCTTTGCGGCTGACTCAGCCCTTCACCCATACCATCCTGGGCCAGGTGGACGACTATTGCGCCTATCTGAGCCGTTTCCTGGGCAGCTACAAGTTTCACCAGCACGCCAAGGACGAGATGTATTATGTCCTCGCAGGTGAGATCTTTATCGACTACTACGACGGTCCCAGCGTCCTGCTGCGCACGGGAGAAAGCCTGGTGCTGCGCGCCGGTGAACGACACCGCTCGCGTGCCGACAAGGAGGCGTTGGTGCTGTTGTTCAAGGCCGCCCACCTGTTCGCCGAGTAAGAGCCAGGCCTGTGAAAGATGGGGAGAATGGAACAAAAACCAATACGTATTTGTGACACGATCTTGCGTGACGCGCACCAAAGCCTGTTGGCCACGCGGATGCGCACCGACGACATGATCGGGACGCCGGCCATGCCCATCGCCGAAAAGCTGGACCAGGTTGGCTACTGGTCGGTCGAGATGTGGGGCGGCGCCACCTTTGACTCGGCCATGCGCTTTCTCAACGAAGATCCGTGGGAACGGATCCGCAGACTCAAGGCCAAAATGCCCCGCACCCCCTTCCAGATGCTGCTGCGCGGCCAGAACGTGGTCGGCTACAAACACTACCCTGACGACGTGTTGGATCGCTTTATCGTGAAGGCGCACGAAAACGGCATCGACGTCTTTCGCATCTTTGACGCCCTGAACGACGTGCGCAACATGCGCCGGGCCATGGAAGTAGTCAGGCGGGAAGGGGCCCACGTTCAGGCTGCCATATCGTACACCATCAGCCCGGTACACAGCGTAGACGCCTTTGTCCAGATGGCCCACATCCTGGAAGATATGGGAACCGACACCATCTGCATCAAAGACATGGCCGGGCTGCTGTCGCCTTATGTCGCCTACGAGCTGGTGAGCCGCCTCAAAGCCGGGTGCCAGGCCCCCATCCAGCTTCACACCCATTACACCAGCGGAATGGCCATGGCCACCGTGCTCAAAGCCATTGAGGCTGGAGTAGACATCGTGGATACGGCCATCTCATCGCTGGCCATGGTCACCTCACAGCCGCCGACCGAGACGCTGGTCCGCATCCTGCAAGAGTCGCCCCGCGACACCGGGCTAGATCTCAACCTCCTGGCCGAGATCAGCAGCTATTTTGCCGAGGTGCGCAAAAAGTACGCCGCATTCGAGAGCGGTATGGTTGGAGTGGACGTCAACGTCCTTCAGTTCCAGATCCCAGGTGGCATGCTCTCCAACCTGGTGTCTCAACTGCGTGAACAAGGGGCCGAGGATCGCTACGCCGAGGTCCTGGCTGAAGTGCCGCGCGTCCGCGAAGAGCTTGGCTACCCGCCGCTGGTCACTCCCAGCAGCCAGATCGTCGGCACCCAGGCGACGCTCAATGTGGTGCTGGGCGAGCGCTACCAGGTCATCCCGGCTGAGGTCAAGAACTATGTGCGGGGCTATTACGGGCGCCCGCCCGCGCCGATCGATCCGCAGGTGCAGAAAAAGGTGATCGGCGACGAACAGCCGATCGACTGCCGCCCGGCCGACCTGCTGCCGCCCGGCCTGGAGCAGGCACGGCAAGAGATCGGCGAGCTGGCCCAAAGCGAAGAGGACGTGCTCAGCTATGCCCTTTTTCCCCAGGTTGCCCGACCTTTCCTGGAACGGAGGGCCAAGGGCAGTGCAGCCAACGCCTCCTTGGCCGCCGCAATCGCCGCCAAGTTGGTCGCCCAGGCTCAGCAGAATGCAGAAGCAGCCACGCGTGAGCGCGCAGCGGCCACGCAAAAGCCGGGCGCAACCCCATCGCCGTGGAAGACAGCCTGGCGACCACAGGCCGGCCGATGGCTCGGGCTGATTGATGGGGCAGGAGGGGCGCGATGAAGCGAGAGTTCGCGCTGACACTGGACGGAGTGGCATACAAGATCGTCACGGAAGGTAACACCATCCTGGTTAACGGCGAGCCGTTCGTCGCCGGCCTGGATGGAGAAAAGGTCCTGATCGATGGCGCTCCGTACGATGTCAAGGTAGAGAGCGGGCGGGCAGTGGTCGGGGGCATCATCTACAGCCTGGGTGTGGAGGGGTTGGCGGAGGATCCCGCAAAGGGAGACGCAGGCCGCAGGATATCCCGGGGCGCCTCAGCAGCCGGCGAGGGAGCAGTGACCGCCATCATGCCCGGCAAGATCATCCGGATACTGATAAAAGAAGGGGATACCGTGGCAGCAGGGGATGTCGTCTGTCTCCTGGAAGCGATGAAGATGGAAAATGAGCTCAAAGCGCCGCGGGCAGGTGTAGTCAAGGTGCTCCACGTCGAGCCGGGCCAGGACGTCGAGCGGGGAGCCGTGCTGGCAGAAATAGGATGACCGACGATGGCCAATGACCGGGCATCGGCGCAGGTCCGCAAAGACGAGTAGGGTTGGAGTTCAAGATGCCTGAGGAGAAGGTTAGCCAGCTCAAAGAGGAGTGGGAAGCCACCCTCCTGGAGCATGCGCTGTCTCGCGTTCCTGAGCGACAGCCCAAATTTCAGACGGAATCAGATATTCCGGTCGCACGGTTCTACACACCCGACGACGTAGAAACCGACTATCTGCACGACCTGGGCTTCCCCAGCCAGCCCCCCTTTACCCGGGGCGTTCAGCCGACGATGTACCGCAGCCGCTTTTGGACGATGCGCCAGTATGCCGGCTTTGGCAGCGCGCGAGAGACCAACGCCCGCTACAAATACCTGCTGGATCAGGGCCAGACCGGCCTATCGGTCGCTTTTGACCTGCCCACCCAGATCGGCTACGACTCGGACCATCCAATGGCTGCCGGTGAGGTGGGCAAAGTCGGCGTGGCTATCTCGTCGCTGGAGGACATGGAGCGGCTCTTCGACGGCATCCCCCTGGACCGGGTGTCGACCTCGATGACGATCAACGCGCCGGCCGCAGTCCTGCTGGCCATGTACATCGCCGTCGCCAGGAAGCAAGGCGTGGATTCGACCAAGCTGCAAGGTACCGTCCAAAACGACATTCTGAAGGAATATGTCGCCAGGGGTACCTACATCTATCCCCCCGGTCCGTCGATGCGACTGGTCACCGACCTGTTCCGCTACTGCCGGGATCAGGTCCCGCAGTGGAACACCATCAGCATCTCCGGCTACCACATCCGCGAGGCCGGCTGCACCGCAGTCCAGGAAGTTGCCTTTACCCTGGCCAACGCCATCACCTATGTTCAGGCGGCGCTCGACGCCGGGCTGGCCGTGGACGACTTTGCCCCTCGGCTATCCTTCTTTTTCAACGCCCACAACAATCTCCTGGAAGAGGTGGCCAAGTTTCGCGCTGCCCGCCGCCTGTGGGCGCGGATCATGCGCGAGCGGTTCGGCGCCAGCGATCCACACTCCTGTATGCTGCGCTTCCATACCCAGACGGCTGGCTCGATGCTGACCGCACAGCAGCCAGACAACAACATAGTCCGCGTCACGTTGCAGGCCCTGGCTGCCGTCCTGGGCGGGACGCAGTCGCTGCACACCAACTCGCGCGACGAAGCGCTCGGCCTGCCAACCGAGGAAGCGGTCCAGATCGCTCTGCGCACACAGCAGATCATCGCCTACGAGAGCGGCGTGGCCGACACGATCGATCCACTGGCGGGGAGCTATCTCATCGAAAAGTGGACCGACGAGATCGGGCAGCGGGCAATTGACTACATTTCCAAGATAGATGCACTGGGCGGTGCCCTGCGGGCCATCGAGCGAGGATATATACAGCGCGAAATCCAGGAGAGTGCGTATCGCTGGCAGCGCGCCGTCGATCAGAGTAACAAGATTGTAGTCGGTGTCAATCGCTTTCAGGCCGGCGAACAGACAAGACTCCGCCTTTTGCGCGTAGATCCGTCCGTGGGCGGGCGCCAGGCGGCACGTCTCAAAGCCCTACGGGAGTGGAGAGACGGCGAGGCGGTGTCGGCAGCGCTGGCACATCTGGAGGCCGGCGCCCAATCTGACGACATTTTGCTGCCGCTTATCCTGGATGCAGTAGAAAAGTACGCCACACTGGGCGAGATCTGCGACGTGCTGCGCGGTGTCTTTGGCGAATACGAAGCATCTACGTTGTTCTGACAGGGAGTGTATACAATATGTCGTCTTTACTAGAGGTTCTGTTTTCATCTACGGCGCGGATTGAGGTCTTGAGCCTGTTCCTGTTGAACCCCGACCGGCATTTCTACCAGCGGGAGATCGGGCGGGAGACTGGGCAGCCTATCCGGGCTGTGCAGCGTGAAACGGACCGGCTGGCGGGGATCGGCCTGCTCGTCCGCGCCGAAGAAGGCAACCGGGTGTTCTATTACCTGAACCCACAGTTCCCCCTGCTGGCCGAGCTGACGGCGTTGTTTCAGAAGGCGGCAGGAGCCGGGGCCGGAAGCAAAGCGCCGGAGCCCGAGCCCTGGCATCGACCAGAACCCCCTGCGGTCAAGCAGCCGTTTGCCTGGATGGAAACACCGGCCGCATCGTCCCTGCCGCCAAAGCTGCGGCGGATTCAGTCGAGCGGAGAATGGGATCAGGCCTATTGAGCCGCTTGTCCAACCAGCCGGTGCCTGCATGCTGCGACAACGCACTGCCACACCGGGACGGCGCCGGTAGCATGCGGCACTAGGATTTCGAGAGGTGACGAGAGTGAAGGTTGACCATATTGGCATCGCCGTGCGCGATATCCAGGAGGCGCTCAAGGCCTACCGGGAGGCCTTGGGGTTACAATTGGCGGAAACCGTTGAGGTGCCCGAACAAAAGGTTCAGGTGGCCTTTCTGCCGGTAGGCGAGACCAACCTCGAGCTGGTCCAACCCACGGCCGACGACACCGGCGTCGCCAAGTTCCTGGAAAACCGGGGGGAGGGCATCCACCACATCTGCCTGGAAGTGGACGATATCGAGGCGGCGCTGGGGCGCCTCAAGGCCCACGGCGTGCCCTTGATCGACAGAGCTCCACGACAAGGAGCCCATGGGCGGATAGCTTTTGTGCATCCCAAGGGCATGCACGGCGTGCTGCTGGAGCTGGTCGAGCGCCACACTGAAACTGCTGCGGTATCGCACGATCGGCTTGGAGGCGACCATGTTTGACCAGGACAGGCTAGAAACATTGCAGGAGCAAAAGGAGCGCTGGGAAGAGACCACCCTGCGAAAGACGCTGGCCGAGCGCCCGGAACGGATTCCTCCGGATAGGTTCGTGACAACCTCGAGCGCTCCGGTGGAGCGGCTGTATACACCGCTGGACGTGGCCGGCCTGGACTATGCGCGCGACCTGGGGTTCCCGGGCGATTATCCCTTCACCCGCGGCGTCCACCCCACCATGCACCGCGGCCGGCTGTGGACGATGCGCATGTTTGCCGGGTTTGGCATGGCGGAAGAGACCAACGCCCGCTACAAATACCTGTTGGAGCATGGCGAGACCGGCCTGTCGGTGGCGTTCGACATGCCCACGCTGTACGGCTACGACTCGGATGCACCTGAAGCCCTGGGCGAGTTTGGCAAATGCGGTGTGGCCGTGTCCTCTCTGGCCGACATGGAGGCGCTGTTCGACGGCATCCCGGTGGATCAGATCACTACGTCGATGACGATCAACAGCCCGGCGGCGATCGTGTGGGCCATGTACATCGCCATGGCCGAAAAGCGGGGCATCCCGATCGAGGTGCTGGGCGGCACCATCCAGAACGACATTCTGAAAGAGTATATCGCCCAGAAAGAGTTCATCTTTCCCCCCAAGCCGTCGATGCGGCTGGTGGTCGATACCTTCGAGTTCGGCAGCCAATACCTGCCCCGCTGGAACACAATCAGCATCAGCGGCTACCACATCCGCGAGGCGGGGGCGACGGCGGTCCAGGAGCTGGCCTTTACCCTGGCCGACGGCCTGGAATATGTCCGCTGGGGGCTGGCCCGCGGACTGGAGATCGACGCCTTTGCCCCGCGGCTGTCCTACTTTTTCAACTCGCACAACGACTTTTTCGAAGAGATCTGCAAGTTCCGGGCAGCGCGGCGCATCTGGGCAAGGGAGATGCGCGACACCTTTGGCGCCAAGAGCCCGCGAAGCTGGCTGCTGCGGTTCCACACCCAGACGGCCGGCTGTAGCCTGACCGCGCAGCAGCCAGAGAACAACATCGTGCGCACCGCCTGGCAGGCGCTGGCCGCCGTGCTGGGCGGCACCCAGTCGCTCCACACCAACAGCATGGACGAGGCGCTGGCCCTGCCCAGCGAATACGCGGTCAAGATCGCGCTGCGCACCCAGCAGCTCATCGCCCACGAAAGCGGCGTGACCAACACGGTGGACCCACTGGCCGGCTCCTATTTCGTCGAGGCGCTGACCAACCGCATGGAGCAGGAAACATACAATTACTTTTCCAAAATCGAGGCGCTGGGCGGCGTCATCCCGGCCCTGGAGAAAGGGTTCATGCAGCGCGAGATCGCCGAGTCGGCGTATCGCTACCAGATCGAGATCGACGCCAAGCAGCGGACGGTCATCGGGGTTAACGATTACGTGGAAGAGGGGCCGGTCCGTATCCCGCTGCTGGAAATGGATCCACAGGGTTATACGCGCCAGGTAGCACGGCTGGAACGGGTCCGCCGCGAGCGAGACAACGAGCAGGTAGGCGTGGCGCTGGAGGCGCTGCGCCAAGCCGCCCAGGGCACAGCAAACACCATGCCCTACATCATGGACTGTGTCCGCGCCTATGCTACACTGGGTGAGATCATGGGCATATTCCGGCAGGTATTCGGGGAGTATCGCGAGCCGGTGATTATCTGAAGCGCGACAGGTGACCGCGTTGCGACATGGAGCGATTGGAGGAGACTGGATGCCAGACAAGAAAATCCGCGTGCTGATCGCCAAGCCCGGCCTGGACGGCCACGACCGGGGGGCAAAGGTGATCGCCCGGGCGCTGCGCGACGCCGGCATGGAGGTCATTTACACCGGCATCCGCCAGACGCCGGAGATGATCGCCGAGGCGGCGCTGCAGGAGGACGTGGACGTGGTGGGGCTGTCGATCCTGTCGGGGGCGCACCTGGCCCTTTTTCCTCGGATCGTGAGCCTGCTGCGCGAGAACGGCCTGGACGACGTGCTGGTCGTGGCCGGTGGGATCATCCCCGACGAAGATGTGCCGGCCCTGAACGATATGGGCATCGGGGGTGTGTTCGGCCCCGGCACGCCGACCGACGAGATCGTCGACTTTATCCGCGGGCAGGTGTTGTGACCGAAGAGCTGGTAGCCGGCATCCTGGCCGGCCAGCGGCGGGCCATCGCTCGGGCCATCACCCTGGTCGAAAACGACGGCAGTGAGGCCCAGGCGATACTGGCCGCGATCCACTCGCACACCGGCCGAGCGCACATCGTCGGCGTCACCGGGCCGCCCGGCAGCGGCAAGAGCACGCTGGTCAACGACCTGGCACTGAGCTTCCGGCGGGGCTCCGCCGGCCATCCACCGCAGACGGTGGGCATCATCGCCATAGATCCGACCAGCCCTTTCTCCGGCGGGGCGATCCTGGGCGACCGGATCCGGATGAGGGATCTGGCCGGCGATCCCGGGATCTTTATCCGCAGTATGGCCAGCCGGGGGAGCCTGGGCGGGCTGGCGTGGGCCACGGCCGATACGGTCCGGCTGCTGGACGCCGGGGGGTACGACCTGGTCTTTGTCGAGACGGTCGGCGCCGGCCAGGCCGAAGTGGACATTGCCAAGACGGCCCACACGACGGTCGTGGTCGAGGTGCCGGGGTTGGGGGACGACATCCAGGCGATCAAGGCCGGCATCCTGGAAATCGCCGACGTCTTTGCGGTGAACAAGGCCGATCACGAGGGCGCCGACCACGCAGTCCAGGTGTTGCAGATGATGTTGGACCTGAATTCGCCCGGCCCGCACGCCGTCATGCACCATAGCCGGTTGATCGAGGTGGCGGCGATAGCCGGACAAACCGCCGACACGCCAGCGTGGCGCCCGCCGATCCACAAAACAGTGGCGACACGAGGGGAAGGGATCGACGGGCTGGTCGAGGCCATTCTCGCCCATCGCGCCTACCTAGAGCGAACTGGCAACCTGGTGTGGCGCGAGCGGGAGCGGGCCGCGTCCGAGCTGGAAACGATCATCCAGCAGGAGGCGCTGCGCCGGGTGTTGGCTCACACCGACGGCAAACAACTGGCAGCGCTCATCGACCAGATCGCACGGCGAGAGCTGGATCCGTACGCCGCCGGCCAGCTCTTGCTCAACCAGCCGAGCCAAGCTTATAGAGGGTAACCGCCATGCAAGACATAATAGAAGGGGTCCGCAGGTTTCAGGAGCGCCGCGAGCAAAATCCAGAGCTTTACCGCCGACTGGCAGACGAAGGGCAGGCTCCGAAGGTGTTGTTTATCGGCTGCTCCGATTCGCGCGTGCCGCCGGAGGTGATCACCGACGCCGGGCCCGGCGTCCTGTTCGTCACGCGCAGCGTGGGGAACATCGTGCCGCCGTACGGCAGCGGGGAGACAGCGGTGGGGGCTGTCATCGAAGGTGCCGTCCATCACCTGCACGTCCCACAGATCATCATCTGCGGGCACACCGATTGTGCCGGGATCAAGGGCCTCGACGCCCAGCCTGATTGGGATCGCGAGCCACACATCGCCCGCTGGCTCGAGCACGCGCGCCCGGCCAAGACCAAGGTCCAGGCCAGCGGCCTGCCGGCGGAGGAATGCCACCTGGCGACCGTGCGCGAAAATGTGCTGCTGCAGCTCGATCATCTCCGCTCTTACGATCCGGTGCGCGAGGCCGAACGGACGGGGGCCCTGAGGTTGGTGGGCTGGGTCTACCACCTGGGCACGGGTATCGTCGAGACATACGACCCGCAGACAGGCGGCTGGACAGCCGAGCTTTAGGCCACCCCAGAGTTCTCGGGAAAAACCAACTCTTCTTTTCCGGCCAGCTTGTCCTGGATGCGGTGGACCACAATGTCCAGGTGCTTGGGCTTGTGGACAAAGTCCAGGTCGTCGCTGCGGAGGGCAAGCACAGGACACAGGTCAAAGGTCTGGAGCCATTCCTCGTAAAACGTTTCGAGCAGCGCCAAATAGTCGGCAGTGATGCCCGTTTCGATGGCCCGCCCCCGGCGACCGATCCGCCTCATCAGCACAGACACAGGCGCCTGGAGGTAGAGCAACAGGTCGGGGCGGGGCAGGCCGGCCACAACCTGGTCAAAGACGCGGCGGTAGGACTCATAGTCGCGCTCGCTCAGGTTGCCCATGTGATGCAGGGCCCGGGCAAAGATGTAAGCATCTTCGTAGATGCTGCGGTCGGCGATGGCCGACTCGGGGCAGTTGCACAGGGCCAGATGTTGTTGGGCGCGGTGGCCCAGGAAGAAGACCTGCAAGTGAAAGGACCACTGCCGCATATTAGCATAGAAATCGGCCAGGTAGGGGTTATCGGCCACCGACTCGAAGCTGGTGCGCCAGCCGAGGCGGGCGCCCAGCCGTTCGGTCAGCGATGTCTTGCCGGTGCCGATGTTCCCGGCGACGAGAACCAGGCGTTTGACCATTTATCACCCACCTTACACATCCAGATTCTGAACACTCTTGGCGTGCGTCTGAATGAAGCGCTTGCGGGGCGGGACGCTCGAGCCCATGAGCATGTCGAAGGTGCGATCGGCGGCGGCCGCATCTTCAATAGTCACTTGCAGCAAAGTCCGCTTCTCAGGGTTCATGGTTGTCTCCCACAACTGCGTCGGGTTCATCTCCCCCAACCCTTTGTAGCGCTGGAGTGTCACCCGCTCATCCTTGAGCCGCTTCAAGACCTTGTCCTTCTCCTCATCCGAATAGACGTACTGGTGTCCACCCTTCGTCTCGATCCGGAATAGAGGTGGCTGGGCGATGAACAGGTGCCCGCTGTCGATCAACGGCTCCATGTAGCGGAAAAAGAAGGTGAGCAGCAGCGTGCGAATGTGGGCCCCGTCCACGTCGGCGTCGGTCATGACGATGACCCGATTGTAGCGCAGGTTATCCAGGCCAAACTGTGCTCCCACGCCGGTTCCCAAAGCAGTGATGAGCGCCTTTACCTCCGTGCTGCTCAGGATCTTGTCCAGGCGGGCCTTTTCGACATTCAGGATCTTGCCGCGCAGGGGCAGAACCGCCTGGAAACGGCGATCGCGGCCCTGCTTGGCGCTCCCCCCTGCGCTGTCTCCCTCTACGATAAAAATCTCCGACTTGGCCGGGTCGCGTTCTGAGCAGTCGGCCAATTTGCCCGGCAGGGTCATGCTCTCCAGGGCACTCTTGCGGATCACCAGGTCGCGGGCCTGGCGGGCCGCCTCGCGCGCCCGCCACGAGGTCAGGCATTTCTGCACGATCTGCTTGGCTTCGCTGGTGTTTGCGTCCAGAAATGCCGCCAGTGCCTCGGCGATCACCGATTCGACCTGGCCGCGCACTTCGGCATTGCCCAGCTTGGCCTTGGTCTGGCTTTCGAACTGAGGGTCGGTCAGCTTGACGCTGAGGACAGCCGTCAGACCTTGGCGCGTGTCGTCGCCGGAAAAGTTTGGATCCTTGTCCTTGAGCAGCGCCTTGCTGCGCGCATAGTCGTTCAGTACCCGGGTCAGCGCCGAACGAAAGCCGGTCAGATGTGTGCCGCCGTCCACCGTGTTGACGTTATTGGCAAAGGCAAACACCGATTCGGCATAGCCATCGGTGTACTGGATGGCCGCCTCGACGAAAGTGCCGTTGATCTGCCTCTCGACATAGATGGGCGAGTGCACGACCTCGCGGTTCTTGTTCAGATAGCGGACGAACGAAGCGATGCCGCCTTCAAAGTAGAAGGTCAACTCCCTGTCGGCTGGCCCGTGCCGCATGTCGCTGGCGGCCTGGCCTTTGACCTGACGTTTGTCCACGAAGCGGAGCGTCAGCCCGTGGGTCAGGAAAGCCATCTCCCGGAAACGCTGCACCAGCATGTCGAATTTATAATCCAGGCTCTGAAAGATCGCCGCGTCGGCCATGAATGTCGTCTTGGTGCCCGCCTCGCCGCTTGGGGCCTTGCCGACGGCCTCGACCGGTGTCACCGGCCGGCCACGCTCGTACCGTTGGCGATAGATCTTGCCGTCGCGGCGGACTTCTACCACGAGCCATTCCGACAGGGCATTGACGGCTGAAACGCCGACGCCATGCAGCCCGGAAGCCACCTTGTAGCCGCCGCCGCCGAATTTGCCGCCGGCATGCAGGACGGTCATCACCACTTCCAGGGCATCCATCGGCTCGCCGCTGGCCCTTTTCTGCGTTGGGTGTGGCCCGATCGGGATACCCCGGCCGTTGTCCTCCACCGTCACCGAATTATCGGGGTTGAGGACGATCTCGATCCGGTCACAGGCGCCGGCCAGCGCCTCGTCGACCGAGTTGTCGACGACCTCCTGCACGAGGTGGTGCAGGCCCCGGATATCAGTCGAGCCGATGTACATGCCTGGACGGCGGCGTACGGCTTCCAGCCCTTCCAGGACCTGAATGTCGGTGGCTTCGTAGCGGGGCGGTGCCTGGTTAGTAGCCATCCTGCGGTTCTAGTCTTCCTCAGATGCGGGAGTTTGGGCCTCATCTGCCGCCTGTGCCGCCTGTTCCTGGCGGCCATGCTTCTGGCGGCTGGCCTGCTCGGCGAGGGCTTTGATCTCGGCGCTCACCGTGTTCAGATCTGCGCTGATCCGTTCCTTCGCCTGGACAAATGCTGCCTGAGCCTGATCGGGTGGCATCAGCTTGAGTGACAGATGCTGCCCACCCTCGTCGTCAGGCCAGGTATGGCTCAGGAAGGGCACCTTGCGGGTCAACAGGTAGATACCGCCGACGATGGCGGCCAGGCCCGCAATGGGCGCAAGCAGGCCGACAAGGTAGCCGGTGACAAAGCTGAAGGGCAGGGCCACGACGTTGCCCAGGACTCCACCTGTTTTCTGGTGCCGCATGTCTCTGGCGGCGCGGTTGTGCTTGTCCATTGTAGTTATCCTCCGATATCCACTGACGGCTGGGCGGCCGCTTCGGCGTCGCTCACCTGCTTACGGATCAAGACCACGATCTCGTCGGGGGTGAAAAGCTGCATCTTGGATTTTTCACCGTCCGCCATCTTGATGGCCGGCAACCTGCCGGTGAACAGATAGGTGAGCACGACCGCCCCGGCAACCCCGACGGTCGCCAGGCCAGCGATCAAGCCCAGGTAGTACGCCAACTGCTTTAGGAAGCTCACGATGCCCCTCCTTCACAACAATCTTTCGAACAGATAGAAATTGTACCTCAGAACCCTGAAGCTGGCAAATATCGCCATCTTTTTGGGAGTCTGCCGGCCGCGGAGACAGACTTTCTAACATGGTTCTAATATTACAGCGCAAAGTTGCACCTGTGAGTTAGCCGAAAAGGAATAGGCATGGTATTCTTCTCCAACCACCTACCAGTGAGAAGGAGAGAAACATCATGCCCAAAGCGATTATAGCACAAACTTGCCCGGCGCCCGAATGCAACTTGCTTCCTGGCAACGTTGAGCAGTTTGTCGAAGAGTTGGCGGCCTATTGCGGCCTGTTTGAGCCCGCCTTCCGTCGGCCTGAACAGGCCAAATGGGGCGAAGTGTATCTGAATGGCTTGTTGGGCGACCTGCCCCGGAAAACGATAGAACGGATTGCGCTGGACTTGGGACACAATGTGCGAGACCTGCAACACTTCATTGGTCAAAGCCAGTGGCCGATAGAGCCGGTTCTGGCCGTCCATCAGCAGATCGTTGCTGAGACACTGGGCGAAGAGGATGGCGTGGCGTTGATTGACGAATCCGGCGTGGTCAAACAAGGAGACCATTCGGTCGGCGTGGGGCCGCAGTACTGCGGTTCGGTGGGCAAGGTGGCCAATTCGCAAGTGGGGGTCTACCTGGGCTATGTCAGCCGCAAGGGCTACAGTGTCGTAGCTGGTCGTTTGTTCACGTTGGAGCAGTGGTTTGACGACGAACATGCCGAGAAACGCCGGGTATGTGGCGTGCCAGAAGACCTGGCGTTCAAAACAAAACCGCAGATCGCCCTCGATTTGTTGCAGGAGGCCCTGAATCGAGGTGGTTTGCCGTTCCAGTGGGTGGCAGCGGACGCATTGTATGGGGATTCGCCTGCCTTCCGGGATGGTGTAGCGGCCATGGGCAAGTGGTACTTCACCGAAATCGCGTGCTCGACCTTGATCTGGCGCCGCCGTCCCGCAGTGTGTATCCCGCCATGGTCGGGGCGCGGGAAACGCCCGACCAAGTTGCGGCTGCGCACGCCCACCAACCACCCGCGGCGTGTAGACACTGTGGTGACACGCATCCCGAAAAAGAGCTGGACGCGGGCCATGATCAAAGAAGGCAGCAAGGGACCGCTGGTGTGTGACTTTGCCTTCTTGCGCGTCACTGAAGCGCGAAGCGGGCTGCCTGGCCCAGAGGTGTGGCTGGTCCTTCGGCGCAATGTGGATGACCCATCGGAAGTCAAGTTCTACTTCAGCAACGCGCCGTCGGATATTCCACTGTCGGATTTGGTCCGAGTGACCGGCATGCGCTGGCCGATAGAGAGCATTTTCGAAGAAAGCAAAGGCGAGGTCGGCTTTGACCACTACGAAACGCGCAGTTGGTTGGGTTGGCATCATCACATGCTGCTCTCGTTCCTGGCCCATCATTTCCTGGTGCGGCTGCGGGTCCAACTCAAAGAGCAGGCACCTGCGTTGACGGTATACCAGGTTCGGCTCTTGCTGTCGAGCGTATTGCCCAACCCCGTCTTTGACGCTGCAGCCGCTTTGCGATTGGTTCAGTACTATCAAAGGCGCAATCATGCAGCCCATGTCTCACATCGAAAGGCAAAGCTGCAGCAACTCGCAGCTTTCGGCTAACTTTGCGCTGTAATACTAATGGCGCTCTAGCATTCGTCTAACATTCGCTGGCTAAAATGGCTGCATATGTGATAGAATAAGGCAGGGAGTCTGTTGGTATCATGTCAAGCCCGGTTTGCGCCAATTGTGGGATCGCCATCCGTTGGCAGCCCACCCTTGTGGATAGTGAAGCCTATTGTTGCCCTGGCTGCGCCCAAGGTGGGCCGTGCGAGTGTGATTATGACAATCTGCCGCAACCGGGAGTCATCAAGGCGATGGTGCTCAAGAGAACCTTCGAATTCACAGCGGTAATAGAGGTAAAGACAAGATGCTGACCTATCTGATTTTTGCTCTGCCGGCCCTGCTGCTCGCATTGTATGCCCAGTGGAAGGTCAAGTCGACCTACAGCCGGTACAGCCAGGTGCCAAACGCGCGGGGGATTACGGGTCAAGAAGCGGCCCGCATCCTGCTGCGCAGTACCGGGCTGGACCACATCAGCTTGGAACAGACGCCAGGCACGCTCAGCGATCACTATGATCCGGGCAAGGACGTTCTGAGATTGTCCAGAGGAGTGGCAAACAGCCCATCCGTGGCGGCCCTCGGCATTGTCGCCCACGAGATAGGCCACGCCCACCAGGACGCGACCAACTACAGCCCGCTGCGGCTGCGGGCCGGGCTGGTGCCGATCGTGAACATCGGTTCCTGGCTGGGGCCGATCATCTTTATTATCGGCCTTCTGTTCGTGGCACCCTCCACCGGGTCGAACACAGTGGCCTGGATCGGCCTCTTCCTGTTTGCCGGCACTGCCGTCTTCTCTCTGGTGACCCTGCCGGTCGAGTTCAACGCCAGCAAACGGGCACTGCAACTGCTCGAGAACTACCAACTGGCCAGTGGGCAGGAGCTGCAGCAGACGAAAGCGGTCTTGGATGCGGCAGCTCTGACCTACGTGGCTGCCCTGGCCCAGGCTCTGTCGACACTGCTCTACTACTTTATGATTCTATCCGGGTCGCGGCACGATGATTAGGACATTAAGAAGCCCGGTTCCCCCTGGAACCGGGCCTCTTGCTTAGAACGAGAGATCGAACCAATTGGTGCCGGCGCAGGTGCCACACACCAGCACGATAAAGATAAGCAGCAGGATCACGCCGCAGCCGCAGCCGCTACACGACGCTCCGCGCCCAAAGCCCAAGTTCTTCTGCAGCCAGTTGAATGCCGCCGCTATGATGGTGAGTCGCAGCAGCCCGCCCAAGCATCCAGGCCTGTCGTCCATGTGACCTCCCTTCAACCCTTTTCCATCAGAAACCCGGCTTCTTCGAGAAACCGGGTTTCTGTTCTCACACAGCTATACGCTTGCCGGAGAGAGAGGTTGCAGGCTAGAACGCCGCGCCCAGCATCTGCATCGACTGGGTGGCCAGGTTGATGAACGGCTGCGGATAAACGCCGATGGTTACGATGCCCACTGTCGCCAGGGCCAACCCAACCTTGAGCCCGACGGGCACGGCGATAGGGGCAGCCCCTTCATCAGCCTGCTCGAAGAACATATAGCGCACGACGTTCAGGTAGTAGAAGGCGCCGATCACGCTGGTGATAATGCCGACAATGGCCAGCATCATGGTTTGCCACATACCCACCTGGATGGCCGAGCCAAAGACGAGGAACTTGCCCAGAAAGCCGACGGTCCCTGGTATGCCGGCCAACGACAACATGGCGACGAGCAGCACACCGGCCAGCACGGGTGAGCGCGAGACCAGGCCCTTGTAATCGGCGATGGCAGTAGATCCGGTGGCATTCTCGAAAGCTATGATGGCAATAAAGGCAGCCAGGTTGCTAAAGAGGTAGCCAAACAGGTAAAACAGGGTGCCGTTGACGCCCTGGAAAGTATTGCTCGCGTCGGTCGCCATGGCGATCACGCCGATGATGATATAGCCGGCCTGGGCGATACTGGAGTAGGCCAACATGCGCTTGATGTCGGTCTGGCGCAGCGCGATCAGGTTCCCCAGGATCATGGAGATGATCGACAGAGACATCAAGAAGGCCATCCAGCCGATCCCGCCGCGAAAGTCGTACAGTGCCGTCAGGAAGACGCGCATCAGGATGGCAAACCCGGCAGCCTTGGAGCCGACCGACAGGAAGGCGGTCACCGGCGTGGGTGCGCCTTCGTAGGTGTCGGGCGCCCACTGGTGGAAGGGGGCCAACACCATCTTGAAGCCAAAGCCGGCCAGCAGCAGGATGATGGCCGCCACCGCCAGCCACAGCAGGTCCGGATCGCCGGCAGTGAGGGTCTGGGCAATCCCGGCCAGGTCGGTGGTGCCCGTCGCGCCATACAGGAGCGACATGCCGTACAGCATCGCCGCCGAAGTCACCGCACCGTACAAAAAGTACTTGAGGCCGGCCTCGTTCGATTTCGTGTCGCCCCGCAGGTAGCCGGCCAGCACATAGGAGGTGATGCTCAGAAACTCCATGGCCAGGTAGATCGAGATCAGGTTGATGGCCGACGACGCCAGACAGATGGCCAGCGCAGCAAAGATAAGCAGGGCATAGAACTCGCCCCGGAAGGGAGTGCGGCCTTGAAGGTAGGGCACTGAGGCCACCACGACCAACCCCACGGTGAGGATAGCGATGGTCTTGAACAGCACGGCAAAGTGATCCACCGCCATGACGGCCAGAACGGTGGTTTGATCGGTTTTCCACAACAGGATCGCCGCCGCCAACGCCGCCGCCAGCCCCACGACTGCTAGAGCCGGCATCCACAAGGTTTTCCGGACTTGATCCCTCCAGATGAAATCCACGCACAGGACCACCAGGCCGGTAAACAGCAACAACAGTTCGGGTGAGAGCAGTCGCAACGTGTTACCTGAAATCAAAACCCACCTCCTCGGCACATGGACACACGGCTATCCCCCAAAGAGCGTCTGGGCAAAGCTGTTGAAAAAGTTGATGATGGGCGTGGGAAACAGGCCAAAGCCGATCATGAACAGGATGAGCGGCCACATTGTCACCTTTTCAAAGGCCAGCACATCGGTCAGCTTGGCGTGGTGGGTTACCTCGTCCCACTTTTCCTGCTTGAACTCGCCCAGGAACACATGCTGGACGATCTTCCACAGGATATAGGCCGCCGTCAGAACGATGCCGATGACGCCGGCGGCCGCAAACCAAGGCATGATCTCAAAGGCGCCGCGGAAGACAAAGAACTCGGCCCAGAAGCCGACCAGGCCGGGCAGGCCCAGGCTGGCCAGCGCCGTCACCATAAAGATGCCATAGTAGTAAGGCGTCATCTTGCCCAGCCCGCCGAAATTCTTCAGATCGCGGGTGTGTGACCGCTCGTAGATGACCCCGACCAGGAAAAAGAGGCCGCCGGTGATGATACCGTGGGCGAACATCTGCAGCGAGGCGCCGTTGATGGCCATCGCCGCCGCGTCGCTCAGCTTACTGTTGCCCCAGGCCGCGGCCGCCGCCGACACACCCAACATAAAGTAGCCCATGTGGCTCACCGACGAGTAGGCGATCAGCCGCTTGAGGTCCCACTGGGCCATACACACCAACGCCCCATAGATGATACTGATCAGGGCCAGGATGGTAATGATCGGCACATCCCAGGTAAAGTATCTGAACTGCTGGGGGAAGATGGGCAACAGGATGCGCAGCATGCCATAGCCGCCCAGCTTCAGGAGGATACCGGCCAGGATAACACTGCCGGCGGTGGGAGCAGCCGTATGAGCATCGGGCAACCAGGTATGGAACGGCCAGACGGGCACCTTGATGGCAAAAGCCACGAAAAAGGCCCAGAAGGCGGCCGCCGCCACCCAGCCGTTGCCGTGAAAGACCGGATTATCCGGTCCCAGCTCGGTGGACAGCCTGACAATGTCGAACGTGCCGTGGTTAAAGTACAGGCCCAGGATGGCCAGAAGCATAGCCACACTGCCGACCAGGGTGTAGAGGAAGAACTTGATGGCCGCGTATTGGGACCGGTCCTGGGATTGCCCCCAGATGCCGATCAACAGGTACATCGGCACCAGGCCAATCTCCCAAAAGACGTAGAACAGGACCAGGTCGAGCGACACGAAAACGCCCAACATACCCATCTCCAGCAGCAGAAAGAGCAAAAAGAACTCTTTGACCCGTCGGGTGATGGTGTAGGACGAGTAGATCAGGCCCAGGGTGGTCAGCAGCGTCGTCAGGAATATCATCGGGATGCTCAGCCCATCCGCGCCGACGTGGTAATTGACTCCGATGGCCGGGATCCACGCCACGTTCGTCTCGAACTGCATGCCGCCCGTCTCAAACTTGTAGGCAAACCACAGGGCGATCGACAGCAGCAGCGGGACAAAGCTAATGCCGACGGACATCTGCTTGATTGTCCGCTCTTCTTCTTTGGGGATGAGCAGGATCAACAACACCCCAATCAGCGGCACAAAGGTGATGAAGGTCAGCAGGTAATTCGCCATCTATCTCCTCCTCGATGTTCAGAATGCCACAGTTGACAGTTCGTCATGGGCTCAGCTAGGTGCGCACGAGAAACAGGATCAGCAGGAACAGGATTGTCACGACTGCCACCAGCAGGTAGTTCTGTATCTGGCCGGTCTGCGTAGCGCGCATGAACTCGCCGAACCAAGTAGTGACCCGGCCCACGCCGTTGACTGCGCCGTCGATGATCGGGTTGTCCACAGCCTTTTTCAGCCACTCTGACAGCCAGCGACCAAAGCGGCCCACGCCGTCTACTATCGGGTCGATGACGACCCGGTCGTCAAAAGCATAGGCGGCGCTGGCCAAGTTGATGACCGGGCGGACGAGCACCTTATGGTAAAGCTGGTCGATGTAGTACCGGTTCTTGAGCAAGGTGTAGACCGGGCCTAGCGGCTTTTCAATAGGATCGACCGCCTCGACCAGCGGCTTGCGGCCATAGAGCAGCCAGCCAAAGAGCCAGCCAAGGCCAGCCACGAACAAGGAGATGCCGGCGACAAGCGCGTTAAACTCGCCATGCGGGATATGCTCGCCCATGATGGTACCGTACTCGCCGAGCAGGCTATAGACCCTGCTGGCCCATGGCATGCCGAACAGGCCCAGGAAGGTGGAGAACACGGCCAGGATGATGAGCGGCCAGGTCATGCTGGGCACACTCTCCGGTGCATGGTGGGCCGCCTCAGTGCGTGGCCGGCCGGCGAAGGTCAAGAACACCAGCCGTGCGGTATAGAAAGCGGTCAGCAGGGCTGCCAGGGCAAGCATCGCAAAGACAAAGATGGGCCAAAACTTGGCCACGCCATATTCTGTGCCGTGCACAAAGGCGTTCCAGGCGTCGGCCAGGATCTCGTCCTTGCTCCAGAAACCGGCCCAGGGAAAGATGCCGGTCAGCGCCAGCGCGCCGACGATGAACGCCCAGCCGGTGGCCGGCATCCGCCGCAGCAGACCGCCCATGTTCATCATGTCGTTGGCGTCAAACCCGCCACTACGGAGATCCCCTTCAGGGGACTCGTGGCCATGGCCCCCGTGCTCTGAGTGATGGTGCCCATGTTCCACGCCATGTATGACCGAGCCGGAGCCCAGAAAGAGGAGCGCCTTGAAAAAGGCGTGGGTGATGAGGTGGAACACGGCCGCCACGTAAGCCCCGATTCCCAGCGCGGCAAACATGAAACCGAGCTGGCTGATCGTGGAATAAGCCAGCACCCGTTTGATGTCGTTTTGGGCAATGGCCATGGTGCCGGCAAAGAGGGCGGTAAAGGCGCCGATAAAGGCGACTACCGCGAGCTGGGTGCCGCCTTCGACGGCCACAAACAGGGGGAAGGTGCGGGCCACCAGGTAGACGCCGGCCGAGACCATGGTCGCGGCGTGGATGAGGGCGCTGACCGGGGTTGGGCCTTCCATGGCGTCGGGCAACCAGACATGAAGTGGGAACTGGGCACTCTTGCCCACCGCCCCGCCAAAGATCAGGATGGCGATCACCGTGGCCCATGGCACCTGGCCAAAGGCGTAGGTGGTGGCCAGCTGCTCCAAAACTTCAGTGCTAAAGATCTCTTTGAAGGTCAGCGTGCCGGTCTGGATATAGAGCAGCAACATGCCCGCCAGCATGAGGATATCGCCGACGCGGGTGGTCAGGAAGGCCTTCAGACTGGCCTGCTTGGGCGTGATGCGGTTAGGGTCGGTGTATTTCTTTTCGAACCAGAAACCGATCAGCAGATAGGAACACAGGCCCATCACTTCCCAAAAGATGAACAGCGTGAGCAGGTTGTCGGACACGACCAGTCCCAGCATGCCGCAGGCAAAGAGCGAAATGTAGGCGAAAAAGCGGGAGTAGCGCGAATCGACCGCCTGGGTGCCATAGTTCATGTAGCCCTTGGAATAGATAAAGATCATCAGACACACAAAGGGCACCATGAACAGCATCAACCCGGTCAGGGTGTCCACCTGAAAGCCGACCTGAAGCTCGGTGGAGCCGGTGGGGGTGCTGAACAGCGGCACCGGGTAGTTTTCGACCGAGGCGGTCAGGTATTTGGCATGGTACCCGGCCAACCAGAAGATGATCCAGCTCAGGATCCACGCCAGCCCAATGCCGATCCAGGCCACCCAGGTGCTGAGCAGCCGGTTGCGGTTGGTCCACAGCACGATGATGGCAAAGGCCGCCAGGGGAAAGAGCGGAATCAGCCACGTCAGATTGAAAAAGAAATTGGCAGTCATCGATCCCTCATTCCTCTACAGCTTTAGTTGGTCCGCTTCGGTGACGTCGACCGTGTGGCGGTTACGGTAGATGGCGATGATCAGCGCCAGGCCGACGGCGGCTTCGGCTGCGGCCACGGTGATGACGATGATGGCAAACACCTGGCCGGCCATCGTAGCCCGCACCGCCTCGACATACCGCCAGAAGGCGATGAGGTTGACGTTCACGGCGTTGAGCATCAGCTCCACGCCCATCAGGATGCCGATGGCGTTGCGCCGGGAGAGCACGCCGTACAGGCCGATACAGAACAGCGCGGCAGCGACGACCAGATACCAGGACAGTGGGACTTGCATAGGCGTTCCCTCCTTACTTTTCGCGGGCGATGATCACGGCGCCGACCAGCGCCACGAGCAGCAGCACCGAGGCGACCTCAAAGGGCAGGACAAAGCCGTTCGGGTCCACCAGGGACTCGCCCAGGCGCTGAATGCTGTTGGCAGGTACCGTCACCTCGACAACCGGCCAGTTGACCTGCACCAGGACGTAGACCAGGGTAGCACACAAAACAACCGCCGCCAACCCACCCAGAATCCACTGCTCGTTCAGAACCTTGTCGTCGGCGACCATCGCCTGCCGGGACAGCATGATGGCAAAGATGATCAGGATGGCAATGGCCCCGACATAGACCAGCAGTTGGATCATCGCCAGCAGCTCGACCTCGAGCAGGATGTAGAATCCGGCCACGCCCACGAAAGAGAGCACCAGAAAGAGGGCGCTGCGGAACAGGCGGCGGTTCAGGACGACGCCCAGGGCGCCGATCAGGGCGATCGCACTCAGGATGATAAAGACGACATGCTGCATGCTCATCGGCTCTTTACCTTTCTGCCGCGGGGGTGAAATTCACGGAGATCCCCTCCGGGGGATGTGCTTCGCTCATGACGACAGATCCGCTGGGCTTGGCTCGGCGCTCCGCCAGGCTCATGATGAGGAAGGTCACAGCCAATGTGACGACGTTGCCGAGCAACAGGAGGCCGGCCTGGGCCCAGGGGTTGGTCGACAGCTTGACCACCAGCGCGACCAGCACCAGGTTGACCAGGCCGATTGGGACCAGGAACTTCCAGGCCAGGCCGACGAGCTGGTCAAGGCGGATACGGGGGAAGGTGCCCCGGGTCCATAACATGATAAAAAAGACCGACACCGCTTTGCCCAGCACAATGAACGGCGCCAGCACGGGGGCCGCGTCTTCCAGGCCAAAGAACTTGTAGCCGCCCAGGAACAGGGCCGAGAACAGGATCGAGGTAGACAGGATGTTGACATATTCGGCGATGTAGAACATGGCAAACTTCATGCCACCATACTCTACCTGGTACCCGGCGACCAGCTCCGACTCGGCCTCAAGCAGGTCAAAGGGGGAACGGTTTAGCTCGGCCATGGCGCTGGCCAGGAATGTCAAGGCGGCGATCGGCATGACGATCAGGTACGGGATCGACTGGACCTCGACGATCCGCTGCGTGGCCATGGTGCCGGTCAACACTACTACTGCCAGGAGCGACAGGATCATCGGCACTTCGTAGGCAATCAACTGGTTGACCACGCGAAATGCGCCCAGCAGGGCAAACTTGTTGTTCGAGCCCCAACCGGCCATCAATATGGCGATCGACGCGACCGAGCCGAGGGCCACGAAATAGAGGACGCCCACATTCAGATTTGCCGCGCCCAACTGAAGCTCGGCGTCAGCCGCCTGGGGGCCGAACGGCAGCACGGCATAGATCATGAGCGCCGGGATGACGATCAGGATCGGCGCCGTGGTGTAGATCAGGCGGTCGGCATGCCGGGGCAAGATCATCTCCTTGGTCAGCATCTTGATCGCGTCGGCAAAGGCCTGGCTCAGGCCATAGGGCCAGGCCCGGTTCGGGCCGGGGCGATCCTGCATCCGGGCGATCACCTTGCGCTCCATCGGCGTGAGGACGATGACCGCCATCACTCCCAGGATGACCAGGATCAGGATGATGATAAAGTCGATGATCAGCTTGGCGGCCCACCCTGGCAGACCCCAACCGGCAAACACCTGATACAGGTCCGTGGCCAGGTTCACCCACAAGTTCAGCACATAATCCATACGCTTCTCCTCTCGCCGCTCTCTCTTGCTGTGACCTCTCTGACCGCACCGCTACATCCAGCGCAACGCGCCCTTGCGCCAGGCATAGACCAGACCCACGGTCAAGATGGCCAGGAACAGGAACGCTTCGCCCAGGGCCCACAGGCCAATGCCTGTGGTGCCATAGGCGACCGCCCAGGGGAAAAGAAAAACGGCCTCGATGTCGAAAACGACAAAGACCAGCGCATAGATGTAGTATTGGGCGCGGAACTGGACCCAGGTATCGCCGATCGTTTCGAGGCCGCATTCGTAGGTGCTAGTTTTGACAGGGTTTGGCTTTCTAGGGCTGAGCAGCCAGGCCAATCCCAGGGCCACAAGGCCGAACAGGATGGCCACGACGAGAAACACCCCAATGAAACTATAATCCGATAGCACGTGCTACCTCCTCTGTCAGGGGTTCAAGCGGTCGATATTATGCCACAAGTCGATATAAAAGGCAAGTCGTAGAACAACAGATTTGCAGAATTCTTGGATTTCCCTGGCAGCAGCAGCCGTGATATAATCCAGGCCATGACACCTGCCATACAGACCTTTGACCGAGCAGAAGATGAGCGGGCCTGGGATGAGCGGATCACCGCCGCGCCGGGTGGACACGTGCTGCAAAGCTGGGCGTGGGGCGAGTTGAAGAGCCGCTTTGGCTGGCGCGTCCAGCGGCTGGGCCAGGGCTGGGCCAGCGCCCAGGTGTTCTACCGGCCTCTGCCAGGCGGAGTGGGCAGCATCGCCTACGTGCCCAAAGGGCCGTTACTGGACTGGGACGACGACCAGGCTATTCGCGACTGGACGGCGGCGATCGGCCCTATGGCCCGGCGGCAGCGGGCCATCTGTCTAAAGATCGAGCCGGACCTGGGGGACAGCTCGGAACGGGCTGAATCCCTGCGGGCTGCCGGCTTTCGCCTCAGCTCGCAGCCGATCCAGCCCCGGCGGACGATCGTGGTGGACCTGGACGCCGAGCCGGAGGAGATCCTGGCCCGGATGAAACAAAAGACCCGCTACAACATCCGCCTGGCCAGGCGCAAGGGGGTGGCCGTCCGATCTGGCGACGAAGGGGATCTGCCTGCCTTTTACCGGCTGATGGAGGAGACGGCCCGGCGCGATAGCTTTGCCATCCACAGCCGGGCCTACTATGAGGCTGCTCACCGCCTGTTCGTGCCGGCTGGCCAAGGACGACTGTTCCTGGCCGAGTATGCGGGCCGGTTGTTGGCCGGGCTGCTGGCCGTGGCCCTGGGCGATACGGCTTGCTACCTGTACGGGGCCTCCGCCGACGAAGGGCGGGAGCTGATGCCCAGCTACCTGTTGCAATGGGAAGCGATGATGTGGGCCAGGGAGCGCGGCTGCCGGGTCTATGACCTGTGGGGTGTGCCCGACGAAGACGAGCCGACGCTGGAGGCCGAGTTTGCGCAGCGCGGCGACGGGTTGTGGGGGGTGTATCGCTTCAAACGGGGGTTTGGCGGGCGGTTGGTGCGGACGGTCGGCGCCTGGGACTTGGTCTATGCGCCGGTGCGCTATTGGCTGTACAACACCGCGCTTCGATTGCAGACCCGCCTGGCTTCGTCGGGGCGCGGATGGCAATAGCACAGGCAAGGTATCCCCGCCCGGAGGAGAGGCGGGCGGCTGATGCGCGTAGAACTATCCGGCCAACCGGCTGAGCTACCGGCTGTACATGGGCGCCATGCCACGTTACCTGGGATGGCGGCGCGGACGGCACGAACAGTCAGCAATTTGACATTTCCCTTTCCTATGGTACAATAGCGCCGTTCTTTTGGGCAGGGCGGATTCGTCTAGGGGCCCAGGATACTGCCCTCTCAAGGCAGAGACACGGGTTCGAATCCCGTATCCGCTACCTCCAGGAATACGAAACCCGGTTTCCCGCAGGAAACCGGGTTTCTCTTATTCTTGGGAAGTGGCGGCGGGTGGTGGAGTGGGCAGTTTGGGCCGGTTGCGGCGGCGCACCCAGCGGATGGCGAGCCAGGCCACTATGGCGATGGGGATCAGGAATGGCCCCAGCACGATCACCACCCAGATCGCCATCTCCACCAGGCCTTTGAGGATGGAGGTCAGCACGTTTGTAGCCCCTTCGACCGTTTTTCCTGGCCGCCAGGCGGCCGGGGTAGGCGTCGGGGTTGGGGTTGGGGTTGGCGTAGGCGTCGGTGTGGGCCGCTGGGGAACGAGCTGGACCGAGATCGTCGAATAGGCGGCGCGATCCTTGAGATAGTTCATTTGCCCCTGGATCTGCTCGATCTGCCCCTCGATCTGGCTGAGCTGAGCATTGACCTCCAGGGCTTCTTTGACGTTCTGGGCCTTGTCCAAAAACTCCCGGATACGCGCCTGGGTGGCCTGCAGGTTGGTTAGCTGCGACTGGAGGTCGACATACTGGTCGGTCACATCCTCGCCAGAGGCGGTCTCGTTTGTCACCTGCACGGCCAACGCCCGCAGCCGGCGCAGGACGTTCTCAAACTCTAAGACCGGCACACCCAGGCGGACCGTCGCGTACTTGAACTCGTCCTCGAACCAGGTGTGGGCGCTGATAATATAGCCCCCATACTCGGTGGCGATGAGCGTGACACCATCCAGGGCAGTGTCGGTGTTGGCGACGAGCAGGTCGAGATCGGCATTCTTGATGATCATCCGGCCCGCTTGGGTCTGGCGTGGCAGCGTCGCGCCGGGTGCAGCGGCTACCGCTTCACCCGGGGCGGGCGGGGCGGCCGAGGTGGGCGCCGCCGTGGGCGCCGCGGCCATTACCGCAGCGGTCTGTTTCACGACTACACCGGGCGCCGTCGCCGCCACGCGCGCTGGTGCTGCTGTGCCACCGCAGGCCACCAGCAGGACGACGGCAAACAGGCCAAGTAAGGCAATGAGTAGACACTTTTTCCACATCTTTCTCCTCCTATGTGGTTAGCCTACCAAGCCAACAGGCTGCACCGGGCCAGTGCAGCCAACACTGGGGTGCGGGGCCCCGCCTCCTCTAGACCGCAACTCCTCCTCGTTTCCGATCTGTATCTCTCAGACGTACTCGGGACCGGTTCTGTTCCCCTTCCGGCGCTAGCGGGCCACGCCGCCGCTCGCCTGGTGGGCCAGGCTGGCGAGGGCACTGACGACCGGCCCAAAATCAGGGTGATCAACCGCTTCGCCATACCACATGCTCACGGACAGTGGCTCCAGGCCGGCCACCTCGACGGCGATCGTGGGGTAAGTCTCGTCAGACACGCCGGTCTGGCGCTGGCCCCGGACGGCCCACAGTTCGTGGTCCACCATCAGGCGGACCAGGCCGAGCAGTTCCTCATCGGTCAGGCTCGATTGCCACTCACCATGCTGCTGGCCGCGGTCAAAAGTGACCTGGACGGCGCCGCCATCCGAAATGGTCAGCATCGTCTGCCCATCCCAATCTGGGTTTCCGATGGTGTAGCGGATGGTCAGCGCCTGGAGCGGGAACTCACCGCTGGCTGCCACCTGCAGCGCCTCGGCCGCCGAGCTGACTTCAGGCGGCCGGATCGGCGTGGGCAGAGAAGGAGGCCTGGGTAAGGCAGTACATCCAGCGAGAAACAGGCCGAGCACCCACACAGCGTGCCGTCTTATAGAAGATCTATCTGATAGTCCAGCAACTCTACGTCGAAACGGTTCGACTCGATCCACTGCACCACCCGTTCCAACTGGCCGTGGGCATATTCGGCGCTGGCCGAGACGCAGGCCACACCCAGCACTGCCCGCTGCCAGGCGTTCTGGGCGTCTACCTCGGCGATCGAGACGTTGAACTCATGCCTGACCCGGCTGATGATCGGTTTGATGACGCTGCGCTTGCCCTTGAGCGATGCGTTTTCTGGGAGGCGCAGCTCGATGACACAGACGCCGACGTGTGTGGCCATGATGCTCTATAGATAGATTATAGCACAGTTTGGCCGATTGCGCAATAGCCAGGATCAGCGGGTGATCGAAGCAGAACGGCACAAGCCGCAAGGCCCAGATATAGTAGCCTTATGCAAGCCCTCTACGACATAC
>Ga0209254_10000091_pt1 | contig 56040 bp, 48 predicted proteins | sample FrelakmetDIP11DI_FD_187148 | JGI IMG/M metagenome (GOLD analysis project Ga0209254, IMG submission 187148) | Freshwater lake sediment microbial communities from the University of Notre Dame, USA, for methane emissions studies - DIP11 DI (SPAdes)... | ecosystem: Environmental > Aquatic >...
CTTGCCGAGGCCGGTGTCAGAATACTTGGAACGACTCCCGAAACAATCGATCTTGCTGAAGACCGTGACCGTTTCAGACAGGTAATAAACAGACTTGGAATTCCTCAGCCCGAATCAGGAATGGCATCAAATATGGAAGAGGCTTTGAAAATTGCTGAAAGAATCGGTTATCCTCTCATGATAAGGCCATCTTATGTTCTTGGAGGTAGGGCAATGAAAATTATTCTTGATGAGGATATGCTGGCAGAATATGTTGCAAAGGCTGTTGGGGTATCACCCGACAGGCCTCTTCTGCTCGACAAGTTTCTTGAGGATGCTATTGAATCGGAAGCCGATGCAATCTCCGATGGTGTCGATGCATTTGTCCCAGCCGTAATGCAGCATATCGAGTATGCCGGGATCCATTCAGGCGACTCAGCCTGTGTGATACCTCCTGTCATTATCCCGAAAGAACATAAAAAGACAATTTATGATTATACCAGAAGGATCGCAATGGAGCTTAAAGTTGTAGGGCTGATGAATATCCAGTATGCCATTTATGAAGACACAGTTTATATCCTTGAAGCCAATCCGAGAGCCTCACGAACAGTTCCACTGGTTTCAAAAGTCTGCAATATCTCGATGGCCAGGATTGCCACTCAGATATTACTCGGACAAAAACTCACTGATTTCAACCTTAAAAAAAGGACAATAAACCATTACGGAGTAAAGGAAGCTGTTTTCCCGTTCAATATGTTCCCTGCCATTGATCCGCTCCTCGGCCCTGAGATGCGTTCCACCGGAGAGGTGCTGGGAATGGCCGATACCTACGGTATGGCATTTTTCAAATCGCAGGAAGCAACTCAATCTCCCTTACCAATTAAAGGAACAGTTTTAATTACTATTGCAGACCGCGACAAGGATCGCATTATTGATGTGGCCTTAAATTTCAGGGATATGGGATTCAGGATATTATCAACAGGAGGCACAAGGAAGTTCCTTGGGAACTACGGGATTGAGTCAGATCTTATCCTGAAAGTTCATGAAGGAAGACCAAATATTGTTGACTCCATAAAGAACAAGGAAATTGATCTTGTAATAAACACGCCGTCAGGACGGCTGAGCGAATATGATGATTCATATATAAGGAAAAATGCTATCAGGTATAAGGTCCCTTATATAACAACAACTTCTGCGGCACGGTCTGCAACAGAAGGTATAAAGGAACGGCAGAATGGTGAATATAAGGTAAGGTCGCTTCAGGAATATCATGCTTCAATTGAAGACTGAAATATAAAACGGCAGTCAACCGGACGCTAACAGTTGTCGTTAATGCATATTTTGCGAGTGCCACGATGTGCTTTGGTGACAACTCCGGGCCTACAATTTTTATCCTTTGTTTTTTAGATCTGTCAGGCTATCCTATCAGCTTCTTTTTCATCGCTTTTATTTCGCTTTCTTCAAGTAAAACCTGGTGGTAATTAAATCCATTGGAATGTGAAGTTGCTATAAAATTCCTTGCCTGATCACCTGTTTCAATTGCATGCAATTAAATCAATTGTGATCAGAAATTTCATTAAAATTCCCTGATATATCTCCTGCTTCAATTGCCGTTGGCTTCAGCCAACGGATTTAAGATATAGGATTTAGGATATAAGATTAATAAATATCAGGCCTTCGCTTTCTTTTTCAGCTCTTTTATTTCATTTTCAAGAGCTGTTATAGCATCAACCTTTTTCGATATCTCTCTCTCTTTCTCTGACACATCCTTGTCAAGATCATCCACTTTCTTATTCAGATCTTCAACCTTGCTTTTTAGTTTGGTTATATCGGCTTTGAGCCCTTCGATCTCGTGGTTCAGCTGGGTTTTTTCGTCCTCAAGCTTCTTAATTACCGGTGTATAAACCGATTTTGCATAGTACCAGGCTGTCAGATATCCGATCAACCCGGCCACAACGAGCAGCACGATTATTAATATGGCCGAAGCAGCCACAGACATTACCTGAAGTATTAATACTGAATTCATGATATTATTTTTTTATTGATATTACTGTTCTTCTGTTTTTTGCCCTGGCATCGGAAGTGATATAACCGGCAGCAGGATCTTCCTCCCCTTTTGATGTAACTATCATCCTGGATGCGGGGAATCCTTTACTCTCAAGAAATTCCTGAGCCGCACTGGCCCTCTCAAGTCCGAGTTGCTGATTATACTCAGGGGTACCAACAAGATCGGTATACCCGGTTATAAGCAGCATTGATCCTGGATACTTGTCAATCCATGCTTTAAAATCAGACAGGCCTGCATCGATTTGAGAATCAGATATCAATCTGGCTTTATCAAAGTCGTGCCAGATAACAAGGTCTTTCGGCATCAGCGCATAGATCTTCGCCAATGAATCTGCCACAGGGTCTGTGGTTTCTGGAACTGTCACTACAGGAACAGGCTTTTTCAGAGCTGGCTTGAGAACATCAACAAAAAGCCAGGTGGAGAAAAACGCCCAGATCACAAAAACGACAGATCCCGCAATAAGAATTCTCATCTTCGTGGTTGTTAAGTTAAAGATCAGGTTATGAAATTAAGTTACTGGTTACTGGTTGCTGGTTAATCTCTGATTATCAGATTAATGATAAACCAGCAGTTATAATTTTAATAAAAAGATAAAATGCTAAAAAATATCGATTTTAAATCTACAAATAACTGGTAACAAGTAACAAGCAACTCTTTTAATTATTCTTACAAGTTAGGAAAAAAATCAATACCAGTCAATTTTTTTACTTTTTCAGTTTCACTTTTATTTTTACAGGATTATGATCTGAATTTTTAAAGCCCAGATCTATGCCTTCAGCACTTATTTTATCAATGTTTGGAGAAAGGAGAAAGAGATCAATAACAGCAGTTGTGGTTGTTAATGGATCATAAGCTGTTGTGATGGTTCTGTTTGTAGGTACCCGATTGTCATATACCCATTTCCATTCCAGTGGCAGATAATCAGAATCAATCATCATCTGGGCACTATCGACCTTATTTGAGGTAAACTCCGGATTAAACCCGGGGGGGGACTGATTCCAGTCGCCTCCTGTGAGTATATAATTGCCCTTCTCATATTCCGATAGTAGGAACTCTTTCAGATAGACCATCTGGGTTCTGCGGATCTCTCCCGGATCATATGCTTCATTATGAGTATTAATAATAAGAAGTTCCCTCCCGTTTGCAAGAGGATATCTGTTAACCAGGAAACACCTGTCGAGCATGAAAAGCTGTTTCGGGAAACCATATTGCCCGGGAAATGCATATCTTACAGATGAAGCAGCCTGATACCTGCCAAAGGTAGTGAGACCTGAAAGTACTTTCCCCATGGGTGTTGCCGGAGGTACAGGAACAAAAAAAACATCATAGTTCTTTGCAAAAGATGAATGAAAGCCATTCAATAATTTCCCCAGTGTATCATATTCATTGATCCGGTAACTTCGTTTGCTTTTTTTATCAATCTCCTGGATAAGGAAGAAATCAATTGTATCATTGCTTTTCAGAAACCTTTTTACGGCGTCAAAGTTTTCGATAAGCTTATGTCTTGGAGTTTTAACCTTTGTACCGCCATCATAAAAGAAATCCATTTCCTTATCAAGTCCGCAATAGCCTATGTTCCATGTCAGAACGGACAACTGTAAAGTATCTGTCAGTTTATCGGGAGCATCAGAAGTAACTATTTCAGTTTTTTCTGCGGGTTTATAATCGGAAATAAGAGCATAGACTATTATGCCACCAAAAGCCAGAGCCAGCAGTAGTACCAGCCCAAATAAGATCTTCAAGATTTTTTTCAGAATTATCATCACATTACAATTTTAATAAGTAATTATAGATCCTTTATTCTCTCATTCCAGAATTTGTTAAAGCTGCCGGAAGGTTCTTCGCATAGAAAAACTGTTGTTCCGAATTCCCTTGCATCGGGATTTGAGATACTCCCGATCTTAGTTATTTTTCCAAAAATCTGACGGACATCCTCACCCAATTCATCATTAATATATATAAAAGATTTTATGTCCGGATCAAAACGCCGGGGAATCCAATACCGGAAACTCTCGCTGAAACATACAGCTTCAGGTAAACCATATTTCTTCCCTATAACTGTTATTGCCCCGGCCTGGCCGTAGTTCTCGCAATAAATGAATGCAGCATTTTTATCTGGTATCATCTGCCAGGCTTTATGTGTAATGGCCGTAAGTTCCTCCCAACCAAGCATATCAGCATAATCCTGCGGTAATGAGTGAATTGATCCGTCCTCAAATCTGCACACAAAATCCATCCCGAAATCTGTTTTTATGACTTTGAAGTAATTGATTAGTTTCTCAGTTTTAAACACCGGGATTCCAGCCGGAAGCAAAGGTAAAGTAATAACAACTATAAGAGAGAGGAGCAGGATTCTTGACCATGTACGCCGGAGCAAATTATCCCAGCATACTGCTCCTGCTGAAATAAGCAGCGGAAAAATTCCCTGGGTATAATAGCTTTTGCCTTTCAATAGCATAAGTACAATAATAACACTGATAATTATCACACCCAGAATCCTGAATCTGTTCACTTTTTTACTTATGAAAAGAAAAATAATCCCGGCGATAGTAAGGATTGATGCTGCACCAGGGTTTGCAAACTGGTCCGTTAAGAAAGCTGCCCGGTCAACATTCACAAGCTGGGTCCTTTCCAGCTCAACAAAATGATTAACCACCGGTAATCCATTCAATATCTGCCAGATAATATTTGGAAGAATAATTATAAATCCTGCCAGAATACCATACCAGAATTTCTTCTTACTGAAGATTGTCCTGTACCTTGTAAATGGAATTATAACCAGCAATAATAAAAGTAAAAGTCCAATAAGATATTTATTCAGAAGACCCAATCCGGCAGTAATACCAATCAGGACAAGATATTTCTCCGATGATGTATTTATGTATTTTATAATAAAGAAGAAAAGCAGGGTCCAGAAGAAGAGTTCGATATGGACAGGCATGAAAAGAAGGAAGGTCCTTAAGCCAAAACCTGAAACAATAATTCCGACAGAGGCAAGAATCCTGGAATATCCGGAACCGCCAAGTTCCTTTGCCATTGCAGAAATCAGAAAAACCATAATTCCGCTTAACAAAGCGGGAAATATCCTGACTGCAAAAAGATTATATCCAAAGATGCTCTTCATTACAAATGCTACCCATCCTATCATAGGGGGAACAGTTGCATAGCCGAATGCGGGATGCTGTCCAAGTGAAAAATAAAGAAGCTCATCCCTGTGGTATTCAAGATTGTATGAAAATATCAGATGAATAACCACATTTAAGATTGCAAGAGCACAGATAATGACTTTCAGGGGTTTTTCTTCAAGTTCTTTTTCCATAACTTATAAAGCCTCGATCAGGTGTAAAATATTTCTTAAAACGGAAAGTTATAAAAAGAATTCTAATTGATTTATAAAATGAAAGAGGTATATTTCCGGGAATAAAAATTGTTTATTTATTGTCAGTTTTTTGAATTTGACCCGTAATTAAAATACTGAAATATGCTAAAGAGGTATCTGACTTCATTTGCAGCAGTTAAATTTGTAAGTATTGCTTTGTTAATAAATTTTGCAGCTGCCCAGACAGGAACTACAAATTCAGCTCTTGATGAAAAAGTTAAGAAATTCCTGAATGATCATTCCCGGCAGTGGTATGATATGAACATACCTGCCATTGACGGTCAGCTGCTTTACGACCTCATAATAAAAGGCGGCTACAAATCAGCTGTTGAGATTGGAACATCAACAGGGCATTCCGGTATCTGGATAGCATGGGCTTTGAGTAAAACAGGAGGAAAACTGATAACCATTGAAATTGATGAAAACCGTTATAAAACTGCACTTGAGAATTTCAGACAAGCCGGTCTTTCTGATTACATAGATGCCAGACTTGCAGACGCTCACAAGCTTGTAAGAGAGTTAAAAGGGCCGTTTGATTTTGTTTTCAGCGATGCTGACAAGGATTGGTATAAAAATTATTTCATTGATCTCGAACCCAAATTAAAAGTCGGTGGTTGTTTTACCGCACATAATATTTCTGACAGAGGACGAGGAGGATACAGGAGTTATGGAGGTCAGGGAGTTTTTCTTGAATATGTGAGAAGCCTCAAAAACTACGAAACTACTATCAACAGCAGCGGCAGCGGAATGTCAATAAGCTATAAAACAGCCGAAAAGTAATTGATGTGATCATGGGAAAAGATAACCTGGAAAGAAAACTGGGGCTTTTCCCGGCCACAAATATTGTTGTGGCCAATATGATCGGTGCGGGCATATTTACAACATCAGGACTTCTTATGTCAGGACTTGGCAATCCGGTGCTGATGTTGATTTTATGGGCAGCAGGCGGGATCATTGCACTTTGCGGGGCTCTCTCCTATGGAGAACTGGGAGCGGCAATGCCTGGTGCCGGAGGTGAATATCTCTTCCTTTCAAAACTATATCATCCTGTATTTGGATTCCTTAGCGGATGGGTATCCTTTATTGTTGGATTTTCAGCACCGATAGCAGCCTCTGCTCTCGGATTCAGTGAATATTTTACCAGAGCCGTTCCGGGGTTTTCTGCCTGGATGCAGAATACCGGTATATCAGGAGCTGAAATACCAAAAAAAATACTGGCGGTCACGGTTATCATTCTATTCACTTCTATACACTATCGTGGTATAAAATATGGTACCAGGATACAGAATGTGCTTACAACTCTTAAGATACTGCTTATTGTTATTTTATTAACAGCAGGATTCATTTCCGGCAAAGGAGATTTTTCAAATTTTACCGGAGGAGGAAGTATCCCCTCAGGGATTGCCGGCTGGAAGACAATCGGACTATCATTGATGTGGATAATGTTCGCTTACAGCGGATGGAATGCTTCAACCTACCTGGGAGCTGAAATAAAGAACCCTTCCCGGAACCTTCCCGGATCCCTTCTCTACGGAACCGCTATTGTTATGATACTGTATCTGGGTGTCAATATATTATATGTTTACGGGATCGATCCGGATTCAATGAAAGGAGTTATTTCAGTTGGAGGTCTTGCAATGGGTAATCTATTCGGAAAATCTGCTGATGTACTCTTCTCTGTTCTTATTGCTTTTGCACTCTTCTCTTCTCTGAGTGCATTTTTAATTATCGGACCAAGGGTCTATTATTCGATGGCAAAAGATGGTCTTTTTTTCAGATCGGTTGCCACTATTCACAGGAAATTTCAGGTTCCTTCAAATTCAATAGTCCTGCAATGCTTGATAGCAATAATTCTTGTTCTTTCCGGAACTTTTGAACAGGTTCTTACATATATGGGATTTGCTTTAGGTATCTTTCCTGTTCTGACGGTAACGGGAATCTGGAAATTGAGAAAAGGTAATCCTGATACCCTCAGAATTAAAGGATTTCCGTTTACACAGATAATTTATGTTTCAGCCGGGATCCTGATCTTATTCCTGTCATTCCTTGAGAGGCCGGCAGAATCGATAATTGCTTTGCTGACGGTATTTGCAGGTATTCCGTTTTATTTCATATTTAAAAATAAATCCACCCCTCACCCTTAAATTCCCCTACTGCTCTTCACCTCATCCTAAAGAGGCTGTATTAAAAGTCCTTTTTAACCGCAAAGCACACAGAGTATTCGCAAAGCACTCAAAGGTAAATCATTTAACTCCAGATCTTTGCGATCTTCGCGGAAAGTCATGGCGCACTTTGCGGTTAATGGATTTTGCCTTTTGAAACAACCTCCTTAAACAGTTATATTTCTGTCTTCTAAGCCTCTTCTCCTTGAGGAGAAGAGCCTGCCCCGCGGTAGCGAAGGATCTCATGGTAAGCTCCCCATTTGGGCCTGCCCTGACCAAACCCCAGGTCCTGACCAAAGCGTCAGGAGCGTCAGTGGGGTTGGGGGGTTATCTCGGAATTCCTGCCAGATCTCTGATAACTACCGATGCACATGCAATTCCGAAAGCTGCAGGCATATACGAAACAGTCCCGACAATTGAAGCTTTATTTCTCTCGCCCTTAGCTGGTTGAACCTTGCTTTTATCAGTAACTTCCGGGGAATAGACAGCCGTAACTCCAGTTCTGATGCCTAAACGGTGAAGACGCTTTCGAAGGATCCTTGCAAGCGGACAATCTGTGGTTTCTGAGATATCACTTACAGAAATTTTTTCAGGATTGAACTTCCCGCCGGCGCCCATTGAACTGACGATAGGAATTTTTTTCATAACTGCATGATACAAAAGAAATACTTTAGGGGACAGGGTATCAATAGCATCAACAAGATAGTCGAATCCGCCCTCAAGGATCTCCTTCATCCTATCATCTTTTATATACTCATTAATTAATTCCAGATCAAGGTCAGGATTAATATCCATCAGCCTGTTTCCCATCAGTGACGCTTTAGCAAAGCCTTCAGTGCTGCTTAATGCGAGAATCTGCCTGTTCCTGTTGCTAGGCTGAATAGTATCCCCGTCAACAATGGTCATCTTCCCCGTTCCCGCCCTGCAGATCATCTCTGCCGCACAGGCACCCACACCTCCCAGCCCAACGATTAAAACACTTGAGTTCTTTAATTTATTCAATCCGTCATCACCGAGAAGTAAATGTGTCCGCGATTGCCATTCAATCATATTTTTCTGACTTAAACACTTTGTGGAAATTTGATAAAATCTTATTTTTCAAATCATTAACTGTACAATCCATATCAATGGCGACTTTTTCATAAATACTTTTAATATCAACATCTGCTCCGTCAGTTTCAAGAAAAATCCTTTCATCGGGCACGAATCTAATAAGATCTGCTGATTCAGGGCGGAGAACAAAATCGAACCAGAACGAAAGGTACATTCCCCTTGAAATAAGCTGCAACGCAAGTTCCTTCTTACCTCTGAACCCATGAACCAGCCATGGTTTTACGGGTTTAAGTGCTTTATTTGAAGCAAGCAGTTCGTCCCAGGCCCTGACGCAATGAACTATCAATGGTTTTCCTGCTTCTTCTGCTATCTTAACCTGTTCCTGAAATGTTGCCCGCTGAAATTCCATTGAGGGTCCTCTGATCTTGTCAAAACCTGCTTCACCGATGGCAATAACATCCGAATTCCAGGCCAGTTGCTGAACAAATCCCATTTGTTCTTTCCTGTTATGCTCATTAAGATACCATGGATGAATTCCCGCGGTAAATGCATCTGCAGGGATGTCATCAGGGGTAAGATTCTCATGGGCCATCAGGTTTTCGACAGTAAAAACACCGTCAGCAATTAATGAGTTGTGCGTATGAATATTGATATAATCATCCGGATCAGGAATGTTCATTGCTTTCTCTTTCCGATTACCGATAGTCCTGTCTCAATACGCTGAATGGTTTCACCTTTACCTATCCAGCTGATAATGTTAAACATATGAGGGCCCCGGAGTTCCCCGACGATAACAAGGCGGAAAGCATTCATAACTGCTCCCGTATTATATCCCTTATCATCGATCCATTTTTTTATAACTGATTCCGTTTCGTGAGGAGTAAAATCATCTATATCCTTCAAAACCCCGACCAATTCTTCAAGGATCTGCGACGTATTTCCCTGCCATCTCTTTTCAACGGCTGCCTTATCGTAATTATCAGGAGCTTTGAAGAAAAAATCTGTTTGTTCCCAGAGATCTTTTACAAAGCTTACTCTCTCTTTTACCATATCCACAAGTATTTCGAGACGGAAAATATCGATATGATATCCTTTTGCTCTGAGATATTCCCTGAATTCCAATGCAAGCTGATTACCAGTCCTTTTCTGAAGATACTGATGATTAAACCATTTGGCTTTATCCGGATCAAAACGGGACCCCGATTTACCCACTCTTTCGATTGAAAATGATTCAATAAGCTCCTCCATTGAAAAAATTTCCTGCTCGGTGCCAGGATTCCACCCAAGCAGTGCCAGCATATTAATAAAAGCTTCAGGATAATATCCTTCTTCCCTGTACCCCCGCGCGGTTTCACCAAAAGGCCAGTAAAGAGGGTATACAGGAAATCCCATCTTATCACCGTCGCGCTTGCTTAATTTCCCTTTTCCGTCAGGTTTAAGGAGCAGCGGAAGATGAGCAAAAACCGGTGGATCCCAGCTAAAAGCCCTGTAAATCAAAATATGAAGGGGAAGCGAAGGGAGCCATTCCTCACCGCGAAACACATGACTTATCTTCATCAGATGATCGTCGACTATATTTGCCAGGTGATATGTCGGCATTCCATCTGATTTGAAAAGAACTTTATCATCAAGAGTATTTGTATTCACTACTATGTGGCCTCTGATAATGTCATCAAAATGAATATCCACATCATCAGGCATCCTGAAACGGATAACATAAGGATCGCCCCTGTCGAGCCTGGCATTCCAGTCAACATCGTCAAGCGAAATCGAATTATTGAGCTTTCCCCTTGCATGCGCGTTATATATGAAGGTTTTTCCTTCTTTTTCCGATTTTATTCTTAGTGCTTCGAGCTCTTCGGGCGTGTCAAAGGCATAATATGCGTATCCTTTGTCGAAGAGTATATCAGCGTATTGCTTATACAGATGTTTTCTGTCACTTTCCCTGTATGGTCCGTAGTCTCCACCTTCGTGGACACCTTCGTCGACCACAATTCCGCACCATTTCAGAGATTCCATAATATATTCCTCTGCTCCCTCGACAAACCTTGCCTGGTCGGTGTCTTCTATCCTCAGAATAAATGTACCATTATTTTTCCTTGCAAAAAGGTAGTTATAAAGGGCGGTCCGTACTCCACCGATATGTAACGGACCGGTCGGGCTGGGTGCAAATCGAACTCTAACCTGTAACATGGTTGATGAAAATGTTTTATACCTGTAAAGATAGCTAAACCTTCAATATCTTTTCACCGCTAAATCGCAAGTAGGGTCTTTTTGAAGATCTTAAAGTAAAATGCCCCCTCCTGATGTGGTCGGGAGGGTGAATAATCCATATTTATATTAATTTAGGGTCAAATTTTTAGCTCCAATGAAGAAGATGAAAGCCCTGGTTAAAGCCAGGCCTGAAAAAGGGATCTGGATGGAAGAGGTACCTGTTCCGGAACCCGGACTAAATGATGTTATCATCAGTGTCAGGAAGTCGGCAATATGCGGTACTGATCTTCATATTTACGAATGGGACCACTGGGCGCAGAAAACCATTAAAACTCCGATGGTCATCGGACATGAATATATGGGTTATATCGAATCGACCGGTGCCGGTGTAAGAAATTTTAAGCCAGGCGACAGGGTAACAGGTGAAGGGCACCTGGCTTGCGGTCACTGTCGGAATTGCAGGCGGGGCAAAGAACATGTATGTGAAAACACTATCGGGATCGGTGTAAACATTGACGGATCCTTTGCCGAGTATCTAAGATTACCATCTTCAAACGTTGTACCGCTCGATCCAAGGATCCCTGATGACTGGGCAGCAATAATGGATCCTTTCGGAAATGCTACTCATACGGCATTATCATTTCCGCTACTGGGAGAAGATGTACTGATAACAGGATCTGGTCTGATCGGCACGATGGCAATTGCAATTGCAAGATATTCGGGAGCAAGGTTTATTGTTGCCAGCGATCTGAGCGATTACCGGCTTGAGATTGCAAAAAAAATGGGAGCAACACTTACCGTAAATCCATCGAAGGGTGAAAAGATCTCCGATGCAGTTAAAAAGCTGGGAATGAGAGGATTCGATATCGGGCTGGAAATGTCGGGTTCACCTAAAGCTTTCATCGAAATGATCAGCAATATGTACAACGGATCCAGCATCTCACTGCTTGGTATTTTACCTTCGGACTTTGAGGTACCATGGAGTGAGATTATTTTCAAAGCAATAACCATGAAGGGTATTTACGGTAGGGAAATGTGGGAGACATGGTATAAAATGGAGCAGATGATTATCGGCGGAATAGACCTTGATCCGGTTATAACGCATCGCTTTAAGATAGATGATTTTCAGAAGGGATTCGATGCAATGGAGGATGGAAACTGCGGTAAAGTTATTCTTAACTGGGAATAATTCATGCCTGAAATAACTGAATATTTAAAATTTGCATAACTTAGGTGTGAATGTAACCTGGTAAATTCAATTTCATCTATGCAGGATATCTTTTCTACTTATGAGGAGAGGCTGAAGGATTTCGATTGGTCAATATCTGCCAATGAACTCGAATACAGGGAGGGACAGATTATTAATATTGGATGGTATTGCTCCGATCGTATATGCCTTAAAGGGAAAGCTGATAAGATTGCACTTTTTTATGAAGGATTTGGCGGTATTGAAAAGAAATACACTTTTAATGATATTCGTCTTGCAGGAAATACAATCGGTACTTTCCTCCGAAACCTGGGGATAAAGAATGAAGACAGAGTATGTCTTTTTATGGATAGGATTCCGGAATTATATCTTTCTTTTTTAGGAATACTCAAGATAGGAGCAATAGTCCAGCCTTTATTCTCAGCTTTTGGTGATGAATCGCTTTTTGTAAGACTTGAAAATGCACAGACAAGGGCAATCATTACACAAAGAAAACACCTTTCAAAAGTCAGAAAGATTCTTGACAGACTCCCGCACCTTGAATTTATTATTTTAGTGGATCATGTCAAAACTAAACCTCTTGGAAATAAAGAGGTTGCATTTAGTCTGGAGGAGTCACAACCGGTTGAAATTATGGAAGTCTTCCCTACTTTTGCAGAATCTCCTTCTGTTCTGCACTACACGTCAGGAACAACTGGTCAACCCAAAGGCGTGAAACATGTTCATTATTCTATTATATCACAATACCTTACGTCTAAATGGGTGCTTGATCTGCGGGATGAAGATATTTACTGGTGCACTGCTGATCCGGGATGGGTTACCGGAACATCCTACGGCATAATCGGACCATGGAGCCTTGGGATAACACAGTGTGTTCTGGATACAGGCTTTTCAGCCCATGCATGGTACCGGTTTATTGAGAAGTACAGGATAACAATGTGGTATTCGGCTCCGACTGCTATCAGGTCACTTATGAAAGCCGGCAATGAAATAATCAAAGACTATGATCTTTCGAGTTTGCGTCACCTCGCAAGTGTAGGGGAACCATTGAATTCTGAAGCTGTTATATGGTCAGAAAAGATATTCGGAAAACCATTTCTTGATACTTTCTGGCAAACAGAAACAGGATCGATAATGATCACAAACTTCCCTGGAATGAAAGTTAAACCAGGATCAATGGGGAAACCTTTCCCTGGTATCATAGGGGTTGTTCTCGACCCAAAGACATACCAGCCAATAACTGAGTCAGGTAAAATTGGACTAATCGCTTTTAAGCCCGGCTGGCCTTCCATGATGCGTAGTTACTGGAATAATGAAGAGAAATACAAGGAAAAGTTTGTAAACGGATGGTACCTGTCAGGTGACAAAGCGAGCATTGATGTTGAAGGTTATTTTTGGTTTGTTGGGCGAGATGATGATGTAATTAATACTGCCGGACATCTGGTAAGTCCCTTTGAAGTGGAGTCAGCACTCCTGGAACATCCGGCTGTTGGTGAATCAGCTGTTACCTCAAAGCCTGATGAAGTGAATATGGAGGTTGTTAAAGCATTCATCACCCTTAAACCTGGATTTACCGCAAGTCCCGATCTTGAACTTGAGATTATGAACTTCATAAGGAAGAAACTATCGCCTCTGGCAATGCCTCAGGATATAGAGTATATGGAAAAACTGCCAAAAACACGAAGCGGCAAAATAATGAGAAGGCTACTTCATGCAAAGGAGTGGGGAGAGGATATCGGTGATATTTCTACTCTTGAAAGTGACTGAAAATTTGAAAATGTATAATCTGGTACAATAATCTAAATAGCACATCAATGGAAGAAAAAAATTTACAGGAAATGAAGGATCTTGTTCTGAATTATGTGATCAATGAGTATCTGGAGGATGAAGATGAAACAATAACTTATGATACACCTTTGATCTCAAGCGGATACGTTGATTCCTTTTCTATGGTCTCTTTGCTTGTCTTTCTTGAAAATAAATTCAAGATAAAAATTCCACCAAGCAAAGCCACTCCTGAGGCCTTTGACAGTGTAAACAATATAGTTACCCTCGTAAATATGTACTTGAAATAGGCCGTGGTATTTTCCATCTCCAGATCCCCGGAAATTAAATCACCCGGTAATAACAGTTATGAGGACCAGCTTTTTTAATAATTTGAAAATAAACTAATTAATAAAAAAATGAGTTTTACCGATAAAATCAGGAATTTATACCAGGCCCAGCTTGGAGATATCCGGAATGCCGGTATTTATAAAGAGGAACGATTTATCCATTCCCCTCAGGCTGCTGATATTGAAGTTGAATTTCCGACAGGAGCCGATGTTATGAAAGTCATTAACATGTGCGCCAATAATTATCTTGGCCTGTCAAGTCATCCTGATGTAATTAAAGCTGCACACGATGGACTTGAAAAAAGAGGTTATGGGATGTCATCAGTCCGTTTCATATGTGGGACGCAAGATATTCACAGGGAACTTGAGAAAAAGGTCACTGAATTTCTGGGAACTGAGGATACTATTCTGTTTCCTTCATGTATGGACGCTAACGCAGGTGTTTTTGAAGCAATGCTTACCAGTGAGGATATTATGATCTCTGACAGGCTCGTCCATGCCTCTATAATCGACGGGATGAGACTTTGCAGTGCCCAGCACGATACCTTCAAGCATTCAAATATGGAACATCTTGAAGAAAAATTATTGCTGCACTCAGATAAAAGGGTAAAGGTGGTCATTACAGACGGTGTCTTTTCAATGGATGGGGATATCGCCAAGCTTGATGAGATGGTTAAACTGTGTGAAAAATATGATGCAATGATACTTGTTGATGATTCTCACTCTACAGGATTTATCGGAAGAACCGGAAGGGGTACACATGAACTTTGCAATGTTTTAGGCAAAATAGATATTATCACAACTACTTTCGGAAAAGCTCTTGGAGGAGCATCCGGAGGATGCGTTTCCGGAAGAAAAGAAATAGTGGATATGTGCAGACAGAGAGCCAGACCTTATCTTTTTTCAAATACTATCGCTCCGGTGATTATTTCAGGTGTCCTAAAGGTTTTTGAAATATTATCTTCAAGTACAGAACGGCGCGATAAGCTTGAAAAGAATACAGCATATTGGAGAAAAGGCTTAAATGATGCCGGATTCATTGTGAAAGAAGGAGAAAGTCCGATTGTTCCTGTAATGCTCTTCAATGCAAAATTATCCCAGGACTTTTCAAAAGATCTTTATAATGAAGGTATTTATGCAATAGGATTCTTTTTCCCGGTTGTACCGAATGGACAGGCAAGAATCAGAACCCAGATCTCAGCAGGACATGAGATATATCATCTTGACAAAGCATTATCGGCATTTATAAAAGTTGGCAATAAATACAGGATTCTCGGGCTAAATAAAGAACAGATTGTGGCAAAATATGGATTGTAATCATACATTCTGAACATCATTGATGATTATGATCATAATTTATCATTTAAAATAGCATCAATTTTGCATTTTATTTGAAAATCCCAAAGACATAAATGTACGATCTCTATCAGTATCATCTCATAAACCATTTGAACGAGATCAGGGAAGCCGGTCTTTATAAAAATGAACGAATAATCATTTCACCTCAGGGTGCTGAAATAGAGCTTGATACAGATCAAAAGGTATTGAACTTCTGTGCGAACAATTACCTCGGATTGTCGAACAATCCAAAACTAATAGAGGCAGCAAAAGAGGCACTTGATGACTATGGATATGGTATGTCTTCAGTAAGATTCATATGCGGAACCACCGATCTTCATAAAAAACTCGAACAGAAAATTGCGGAGTTCTTCGGAACTGAGGATACTATTCTGTATGCTGCATGCTTTGATGCAAACGGCGGGATTTTTGAACCTTTGCTGACAGATCGGGATGCAATAATTTCAGATGCGCTTAATCATGCTTCCATCATCGATGGGGTCCGTCTCTGCAAGGCACAGAGGTATAGATATGAAAATGCTGATATGGAGGATCTTGAAACTCAACTCCAGCTTGCACAGGAACAACGTTTCCGGCTTATTGTCACTGATGGTGTCTTTTCCATGGATGGGAATGTTGCTCCGCTTGATAGGATTGTATCACTGGCAGAAAGGTATAATGCCATGGTAATGGTTGACGAATCACATTCAGCTGGTGTAGTCGGAAAAACAGGAAGGGGAGTAACTGAACTGTATGATCTCAGGGGGATGGTGGAGATCATTACGGGAACACTTGGAAAAGCTTTCGGAGGAGCAATCGGAGGCTTCACAACAGGTAAGAAAGAGATTATTGAGCTTCTGAGACAAAGGTCGCGTCCTTATCTTTTTTCAAATTCAATCCCCCCTCTTGTAGCTGCAGCGGGCATAAAAATGGTGGAGATGATGACAGATACAAACTCTTTGCAGAATAAGCTTCATAATAATTCAGAGTATTTCATTGGTAAAATGACCGCTCTCGGCTTTGATATCAAACCAACCCGGTCGGCAATCTGTGCTGTAATGCTTTATGATGCAAAACTATCGCAGGATTTTGCAGCCAGGCTTCTTGCAGAAGGTATTTATGTTATCGGTTTCTATTACCCGGTTGTACCAAAAGGACAGGCAAGAATAAGAGTTCAGCTTTCAGCTGCACATGAAACAGAACACCTGGATAAAGCGATATCAGCATTTAACAAGGTCGGAAAGGAACTGGGAGTTCTACCCGCATTTTGATGATCCACAGTCTTTGCAGATCAGACATCCTTCCTCATAAACCAGGTTATCGGAACCACACTCCCCGCATTTGCCTTTTGCTTTAGTGCCATTGGGAATGTATTTTTTAAGAGCACGCTCAACACCATTCTTCCAGTTGTTGATCGACTCACTGTCGAGTTTAAGCGACTGAACAAGGTTAACAACATCGGCGATGGGCATTTCGTGTCTGAGAACACCGGAAATCAGTTTGGCGTAATTCCAGAACTCAGGCTTAAACATATGCGATAATCCTTCAATTGTCTTCTTATATCCGTATTTGTCAGTGTACTGAAAGTCGTATCTGGTCTTGCCATCATCCATTCTCACCTTTATAATTTTTCCCTTGATGATGGTTTTTGGTATCGGGAAGATCTCTTCATCTGCCAGACCTGTAAAAATTTCATAAGGTCTCCCCTCTTTCAGTCCTACAAATGCAACCCATTTTTCATCATTGAAATTGAATCTGATCACATCGCAATCCAGAACTTTCGGACGTTTAAGCTTTTCAGTCCTTATCTCATTTTTACCGGCAATCAGAACACCGGCCCTCGATCCGTCACGATAAACCGTTGCTCCTTTACAGCCCGATTTCCAGGCAGTGAGGTAAAGTTCACTCACAAGTTCCTCCTTTACTTCGGCCGGAAGATTTATTGTCACACTTATTGAGTGGTCGACCCATTTTTGAATGGCGCCCTGCATTCTTACTTTGGCAACCCAGTCAACATCATTGGCAGTAGCTTTACTGTAAGGCGACCTGGAAATAATTGAATTGATGTTCTCATCACTCATCCTGGTAACTTCATTCGGATCATAACCATTCAATTTCAGCCAGTCGACAAATTTGTGATGAAAAACGTTGAATTCTTCCCATGAATCGCCTACCTCATCCTTAAAAGTAACTTTCACATCCTTGTCATTCGGATTGACTTTTCTGCGTCGCTTATAAAAGACAGAAAAAATTGGTTCAATCCCGCTGGTGGTTTGTGTCATCAGGCTGGTAGTGCCTGTTGGTGCAATGGTAAGAAGGGCGATGTTCCTGCGGCCGAATTTCACCATATTATTATACATCACAGGATCGGCTTCTTTCATTCTGAGGATGAAAGGATTATTTTTTTCTCTCTCTGAATCATAGATAATAAATGGTCCTCTCTCCTTTGCAAGATATGTTGATGATTTGTATGCTTCAAGGGCAAGTGTTTTATGGACTTCGACCGAGAAGTTAGTGGCTTCCTCACTTCCATACCTAAGTCCGAGAGCAGCCAGCATATCTCCCTCAGCAGTAATTCCGATGCCGGTGCGTCTTCCCTCCTCCGATTTTTTCCTTATGTTTTCCCACAGGTTTCTTTCAACCTGTTTAAGTTCATCAGATTCAGGATCGCCATTTATTTTTGCCAGTATCACGTCGATCTTCTCAAGTTCGAGATCGATGATATCATCCATCATCCTTTGTGCAAGACCTACATGTTCCTTATAAAGATCAAAACTGAATCGGGCCTCCTTTGTGAAAGGATCGGTCACATAGCTGTAAAGGTTTATTGCCAACAGCCTGCAGCTGTCGTAGGGACAAAGAGGAATTTCTCCGCAGGGGTTGGTCGACAGAGTAGCGAAACCTAAATCAGCATAACAATCGGGAACACTTTCCCGTATTATTGTATCCCAGAAAAGCACGCCCGGTTCGGCTGATTTCCAGGCATTATGAATGATCTTACTCCAGAGCTGGACAGCATCTATATCCCTTACAAACTTGGGATTATCAGAAACAATAGGGTATTGCTGCCGGAAGAGTCCTTTGGATTCGACAGCCTTCATGAACTCATCAGTAAGTTTCACCGAGACATTTGCCCCTGTCACTTTCCCGCTTTCGAGCTTGGCATCTATAAATTTACCGCTGTCGGGATGTTTAATTGATATGGAAAGCATCAGAGCTCCCCGCCGTCCATCCTGAGCTACTTCCCTGGTGGAATTTGAATACCTTTCCATAAATGGAACGACTCCCGTGGAAGTGAGGGCACTATTCAGGACTGGTGTCCCCTTTGGTCTTATATGAGAAAGATCGTGACCTACTCCTCCACGCCGTTTCATAAGCTGTACCTGTTCCTGGTCGATCTTCATTATTCCGCCATATGAATCAGAAGTCCCCTCATTGCCTATGACAAAACAGTTTGAAAGCGAGGCAATCTGGAAATCATTCCCAATACCTGTCATCGGACCTCCCTGGGGGACAATATATTTGAAGTCTTTCAGAACATTATAAATAAGGTCTTCGGGAAGAGGATTCTTATATTTCCTTTCAATCCTGTGAATTTCCCTTGCCAGCCTTCTGTGCATATCGTCGGGTGTCTTTTCATAAAGATTCCCGAATGAATCTTTCAAGGCATATTTATTTGCCCATACACGTGCTGCGAGCTCATCTCCGTTGAAATAATCTATGCTGGCGTCAACGGCTTCATCGTGCGAATAAGTGAGACGTTCTGGCTTCGTCTCCTCATTCCTTCCACTCTCCTTCATGTTCACCTTTTTTCTGTTTTCAGTTCTTGACACATCCTTTAATTCTTCTGATGTTACAGCTGATTCCTGGACAAATAAGTCTCCCATAAATATAAAATAATTCTGTTAACCTCTGATTATGTTACTATTAAACGGCCGTTGATTTTTAAGCGGGTATTTGCTAAAATAGGCAAGCATATATCTCAATGCAAGACAAAATTTTTAAGTTTATTAACATTTGTAAGGTTAGTTATTAACTGATCGGTATATTATTGATTATCAATATTTTGAATCGTTTCTCAGAAGACAGGATGAAAAATCCGGAAACAAAGTCTTTAATTATCTGGGACTTAATCTCAGCTAAAGACAATAGATATTTATAAAAGCCTAAAATTAACAGAGGCTGTAATAAATATTAGTCCTGATCTTTAGTGAATAATTTCTGCTTCCTGTGTATGATATGGTTTATCACTGGATGAAAAGTTGTACAGCCAGGGTAAAAACATAATGATTTGCAGTAACCTTCTCAATCTTGTTATCATACATTCAGGAACAGGGTCAGGTATTTTATTAAAAGGGATTTTTGCTGCCTGTCAATGTAATTCCCTTCAGGATTTTATGTGTTGCTCCGGTATTATCATTAACATAGCGCCGGGCACTTTCAGCTGATTTCAGGTATTCGTCCTTGTTATCCAACCAGGTTTCAATGGTCTTTGAGAAATCTTCAAAGCCGGTAAATCTCTTTGCTGCACCGACTTTTATTAATTCAACGGCCTCCCTGAATTTTTCATGGTTCGGTCCGAAAACTATTGGGATACCCCAGCATGCTGCTTCAAGAACATTATGGATCCCTTTCCCGAAACCGCCTCCCACAGCTGCAACAAAAGCATATCTGTATGCAGATGATAGCATACCTATATTATCAATAATTAGAACTCTGGCCTCAGCTGATTTTTCAGTAAATTCAGAGAATCTGACTGTTGATGTTGTGAAGAGTTTTTCAAGTCGTTCAATATTCGGTCTGTCAACTTCATGCGGTGCGAAAACCCATTTCATCCTTTCAGGATTCATATTAATAAACCTGGCGATAATCTCTTCATCCTGCCGCCAGCTGCTGCCAGCGAGCAACATCTTCTCCCCGCCCCGGAAAAGTTCAATCGCGGCTATGGCTCCTGCTGATTCGGCTATCTCTATTACCCTGTCGAATCTTGTATCACCTGCAACGGAAACATTTTCAATTCCAATCCGTTCAAGCAGCTCCATCGACTGAACGTCCTGAACAAAGATATGGCTGAACCTGAAAAGTATCCTCCTGAAGAATTCACCATACCATTTAAAGAAATGCTGACCCTTGTTGAATATTCCGGAGACAAGAAATAGCGGTATCTTCTCTTTTTTAAGGACTGCTGAATAATTATCCCAGAATTCATATTTGATAAATATTGCTGCAGCCGGATTTACAACCTTAATAAACTTCGCAGCATTCACCGGTGTATCGGCAGGAAGGTAACAAACGAGGTCAGCAAGGCTGTAATTCTTTCTTATCTCGTATCCCGAAGGGGAGAAAAATGTGAGGATAATCTTATAATCGGGCCTGATCCTTTTGATTCCGTCTATTAATGGTCTTCCCTGTTCAAATTCTCCAAGTGAAGCACAATGAATCCAGATATTTGTATCTTCCTTTTTTATGCTTTTCTGCAGGAGAGTATCCCATCCCTTTCTCCCCTTGGTCCATAGCTTAGCTTTGGAATTAAAGGGAGATAAAAGCCGTAGTGCCAGCACATATATCAGAATGCCAAGATTATAAATTACTTTCATTATTGAATTCAGAAGGTACAAAGGTAATATAAAGGAGTAAAGGCGCAAGGGCATAAAGGTGCTGGGATCAGAGGCTGAAGAGTTCCGAATGACAGGTTTTTGCCGCTTAGCCTTAGAGCCGTTGTGCCCTTATACCTTCTTTTCATTATGCCGTTATCCAAATAACTCATACTTTTGTGATACAATACCCAGAAAGCCATGGTAAGGTTGATAGCCCTGATCATTTCGATCGTTCTGCAAATAATTGCTGCATCAATTGCCCTGCGGTTCATGAGCCTGACCAAATACAGGCTTTCATGGATCCTCCTTTCACTTTCATTTGTACTTATGGCAGTCCGCAAAATAATTCAGCTGTTTGAATATTTTTTTGGAACTGCCTCATATACATGGCAATTGATAGACGATTGGGCCGATGTTATAATATCATTTATGATAATTGTCGGGGTAGTCCTTATACGTGAGTTGTTTTATTCTCTAAAACGGTCCGAAATTGACCGGTTGAGAGCTGAAAAAAGAGTGATAAATGCAATTATCAACACTGAAGAAAATGAAAGGAAACGATTTGCCAAAGACCTTCATGACGGGCTCGGGCCATTGATGTCAACAGTTAAGATGTCACTTTCTGCATTAGGAGACAGAATCAACGATACAACAGGAACTGAAATCCTGAATAATACCAACCATCTTGTTAATGAGGCAATCAATACATTAAGGGATATCTCAAACAACCTCAGTCCGCATGTACTTTCTAATTTCGGACTTTCCAGTGCATTGTCAGCATTTACAGCCAAGATTAACCAGACAAAAGCTATTGAGATTGACTTTAAATCAAATATGGAGAACCAGCGACTGGACAGTGATAAGGAAGTTGTGGTTTACAGGGCAGCATGTGAGCTTATAAATAATTCAATCAGACATGCAGGGGCTTCAAGAATTGAGATTGAATTAAACAAACATGAAAAATTTATTACCTTGCAGTTTTATGACAATGGCAGGGGATTCGACATCTCTTTGCTGGGAAGTGAAGACACAAAAGGAATGGGGCTTTCGAATATTGAAACCCGGGTCAAGTCTGTCGATGGTGTATTCATCCTTGAAAGCACTCCCGGAAAAGGAACAAGTGCCCTTATCAAAATCATTGAATAACCTTTGTAATGGAAAAGATCAGAATAATTATTGCAGATGACCATCAGCTCTTTCGCAATGGATTGAAAATTCTGCTTAATGCTTTCCCCGACTTTGAAGTTGCCGGAGAAGCTTCAAACGGAGATGAATTTCTGAAAATCCTTACAGACACAAAGGCCGATATCGCACTGATGGATATTAATATGCCCGAAATGGATGGAATAGAGGCAACAAGGAAAGCTCTAAGGATCTGTCCTGACATTAACATTATTGCATTGTCGATGTATGGGGAAGAGGAGTACTATTACAAAATGGTTGATGCAGGGGCCAAAGGATTTGTTCTGAAAGATTCAGACATCTCTGAAGTCAGGGAGGCAATTCTTACTGTAAAGAAGGGAGGCAGCTATTTTTCACAGGAATTACTGTATCATGTTATTCAGAAGATCAAACACCGGGAGAGCGAGGGCAAAATGGCCAACCTCTCTAAAAGGGAGAAAGAAATCCTCCTGAAAATCTGTGAGGGACTCTCAAATCAGGAAATTGCCGGAACTCTATTCATCAGCAAAAGAACTGTTGACAAACACAGGGCCAATTTGTTAAGTAAAACGAATTCAAAAAATACTGCTAGTCTTATTCTTTTTGCAATTAAAAATAAACTAATAGAGATTTAATCCCATTTTCACTGAAATAGAGACCAACATGAATGAGTCACAATCTCTTGGACAAAATGGAGAAAATGAGGCTGCATTATACCTGGAAAAGAAAGGCTACAGAATCAGGCACAGGAACTGGAAATCAGGGAAATTAGAGCTTGATATTGTAGCTGAGAATAGTGAGTATATTGTATTTGTCGAAGTAAAAACACGTACCAGAGAATTAATTATACTGCCAGGGGAAATTGTCCCCAACAAGAAACAAAACCTAATTGTTTATGCGGCTGAAGGGTATATTAAAAGGTATAGCCTCGACAAGGAGAGCAGATTCGACATAATAACAATTGTTTCCAAAGATAATACATTCGAAATTGAACATATAGAAGGAGCTTTCTATCCGACCTTAAGATAAAAGATGAAACCCACATGTTATTCTAATCCAAACACTTATAAATATTATGTTATCAACATGTGGGTTCCATCATACCATTAAGATCAAAATTTTATTATGATGAAACATGGTTTCGGAATAATAGGTGCCGGAGCAATGGCTGAAGTTCACGCCAGGGCTATTGATACTATCATTGATGCTGAACTGATAGGAGTTTTTGATCACAACCCTGAGAAAGCAAATTCTTTCAGCATGAAATTCAGGTGCAAGGCGTTCAGCACCGCCGAGGAACTCTGCAAAGACGATAAAATAGATATTATATGCATCTGTACTCCGTCGGGGTCACATCTTGAACCTGCACTTGTGGCAATTACTGCCGGGAAGCACTGTGTAATAGAAAAACCCCTTGAAATATCGCTTGAACGATGTGACAAAATTATCAATGCCGGTTTAAAGCATAATGTTGTAATATCGGGAATAATTCCAATGCGTTTCAGCAGGGTAAATATTGAGCTTAAAAAGGCAATTGATGAGAAACGTTTTGGCCGTCTCGTCATGGGCAATGCGTACGTTAAATGGTACAGAAGTCCGGAGTACTATAAGGACGTCAGATGGAGATCAAACCTCCGTTCAAGCGGAGGTGGAGCTGTAATGGATCAGGGAATTCATTCCGTAGACCTTCTCCTGTGGTTTATGGGGAAAGTCGATGCCGTATGTGCATTTACAGGTCTTGTCGGTCATGATAAAATGGAAGTTGAGGATGTGGCTACTGCCACTCTCAGATTTGCCAGCGGAGCCATGGGTGTGATCGAAGCTTCAACAGCTGTCAGTCCTGGCTTCTTCCGTAAAATTGAGGTTCATGGAACCAATGGATCTGTCATAATCGAAGAAGAGAGGTTATTAACATGGAAATTTGACCAGGAAGGGGTCAACGATCAGAAAATCAGAGAGAAATATTCAGGGAACACCACTATAGGAGGGCGAGTATCTGAACCGGGAGCCATAAGCGATATCGGTCATTTGCGTCAGCTTCTCGATTTTATGAAAGCCGTTGAGAATGGACATCCACCGGCAGTTGACGCGCTTGAAGCAAGAAAAGCTGTCGAACTGGTGCTGGCAATTTACGCCAGTGCGAGGAATAAGAGAATTGTTTACCTGTAGTCAGGTATTGATGTATTGTCAAGCACAACTGATTCTTATTCTGCCATAAGGTTACAGCCTCTGATATCCGTGTTGTCAAACCGGCCAAGAACCTCGAAACTTCCGTCTTCATATAACTTTCCGCAGTCACTCGTCGACAAAAAAGAGCATGAGTAAATATTTGCAAGGTCAATAATATTTATCCCTCCTGTTTTTCCTGATTCACTGATTAAGGTCAGCGGATCCTGCGGTTCCCTAACCATGATTTTCATCCAGGGAGGAGTATGAAATATTCCATCACCGGCGGAGTATGCCTGACTCATCAGTTCAGTCATCCCATATTCGGAATGGACTGATTTAATATTCAGTCCCTGTTTCAGTATATTATGCAGTTCTGCTCTTGTTATCTCCTTCCGTCGTCCTTTCATACCTCCCGTCTCCATGACAATTGTTCCCGACAGGTCGGTCGCCTGGGTCTCTGCAAGGTCGAGAAGGGCAAAACTGACTCCGACCAGTAATGTTTTCAGTCCTGCATCCCGTGCCGCTCTTAAATCTACGATAAGATCTTTCAGACTGTTTCTGTAAAAACCGGTTTTCCTGTTAAGGCTGTGCCTTATCAGATAATCCATCATATAAATAAGGGATGAACCACGACGTTCAATATAGGATGGTAACAGGGCAGCAATAAAATAATCTGACGGTTCACCGTAAAACAACCTGAATGAGCTTAAAAAGCTCCGTTCATAAATCCTCAGATCGTGAACAAAATGCCGGCTGGGATCTGCCGAGGAGGTTCGGCTGCTTTCAAAAACAATTTCTGCCGGGAGGTTTTCAGCTATTACTTCCCGGTTCCTGAAAAGCTCAACAGGAAGGAAAGGAATATCCCTGATGTCATTGATTTCATCACGGTTCTTACCAAGGCTGTATATAAATTCCCTGTAAACAGGATTATTCCCTGACTGAAACCTGAATACTTCCAATGCTGCTGCTGAAAAAGACTCCTGGTCTTTAATGTTAAAGATGAGATCAGGTAAATCAAAAATCATTTACCCGGAAAAGTTAATGTTCCGTCGGGCTGATATTCCCATTCAAATGTGCATTCACCGTACGGTTCTCCGTTTCTTTGTTCGGCAACGGTATTTACTATCCTGAATTTAGCATAATGATCCGTGCCTGTACGGAATATCCAAACCTGGTGTGATTTCAGGGTATCAACCCATTCCACCCATTGTGTAACATCTGCGGATGTGAGATTATTGTATGCTGTTTCGGCTGATGAAGCATTCGGATATTCACCGTATTTATTAAATGAGTTTTTGAGGTTTTCTGTCTGAAGCATGAGCCTTCTTATGGTCGTCCCGTCAATATCGACATCTGCCAGCAATGTAATGTCAGGTCCCGGATCTTCGAGAGTTGAAACTTCTTTGGCCTGCGAAAATGAAAATCCGTAAGCATAGTAAGGTCCGGTCCCGTAAAGAGTGGTTTTTATTACATGATTGCCCGATGCGGGTGTTTCATCTTTTGTGCAAGATACCTGCATCAGAAATGAAAGAAGCAATATGAAAAATAAGATCTTCCTCATAATCATTTACAAAGATAATTGAATTTTGCCAAATGAAAGAGGCTGACTTAAAAGATCAAATCCATTACAGACAGCCTCCTGTAATACAAGTTTATTTCAGGACTTTTTCTATTCCCCCCTGATGGCAGTAATTCCGGGTAACTTTTTCCCTTCCATATATTCCAGCATTGCACCTCCGCCTGTCGATACATAACTGACTTTATCGGCAAGATTGTTTTTATTGATTGCTGCAACTGAATCGCCACCGCCAATCAGACTGTAAGCACCAGCAGCTGTTGCTGAAGCTATGGCTTTTGCTATTTCAGTAGTGCCTTTTGAGAATTTTTCCATCTCAAATACTCCCATGGGCCCGTTCCAGAGAATAGTCTTTGATTTTCCGATGATATCAGAGAATTCCTTGATTGTCTTATCAGCTATATCCAGACCCAGCCATCCATCATCAATCTCATCAACTGCTGTAACCTTTGTAATGGCATCATTTTCAAACTTATCACCATTCAGGCTGTCGACAGGAAGATACAGGTTTACATTTTTTTCTTTTGCTTTTTCAATAATTTTCAATGCCAGATCAAGCTTATCCTCTTCACAGAGTGACTTCCCGATCTTTCCTCCCTGAGCTTTTATAAACGTATAAGTCATCCCACCGCCAATAATTAAATTATCAACCCGGTTGATCAGGTTTTCCATCAGCAGGATTTTATCCGAGACCTTTGCCCCACCCATAATTGCTGTAAACGGGCGCTGGGCATTATTCAGCACTTTATCCATTGCAGCAAGTTCACTGTTGATAAGATACCCAAACATTATCTTATCCTTCGGGAAATAATCTGAAATTACTGCAGTTGTTCCGTGTGCCCTGTGGGCTGTTCCGAATGCATCATTCACATAAACGTCCGCATATCCTGCAAGCTTCCTGGCAAGCTCTTTCTGCCTGGCTTTCATTTCAGCCTTGGCTGTCTTTTTTTCTTCATCAGTTGCAGTTTCAGGCAATATTGGTTTACCTTCTTCCTCAGGATAGAACCTTACATTCTCAAGAAGTAAAACTTCGCCTGTTTCAAGAGCAGCCGACATCCGGACTGCTGATTCTCCGAGACAATCGTCAGCAAACAGCACTTTCTGGCCGAGATAGTTTTCAAGTACCGGAAGAACAGGTTTAAGGGAATATTTTTCCATTCTTCCTTCAGGCCGTCCAAGATGCGACATCAGAATAACCGAACCTCCGTCACCAAGGATTTTCCTGATTGTGGTCAGGGCTCCCCTTATGCGAGTATCATCTGTCACCATAAGCGTTTTCTTATCAAGAGGCACGTTGAAATCAACTCTTACAATCGCTTTAATACCTTTAAAATTGAAATCCTGAATCATTTTCATAGATCATATATTTTTAAGTAATAAAAGAATATTTCTACCGCAAACCTACATTTTTTTTGCAAATATCCTTTTATTGGCAGTCAACTTTATTATGCTCATGAATCAACCCGTAAAGTAGCGACCCCATCTCCCGATAAAAGCCCACCCCCTGAATCCCCCATATGGGGGATTTTTTTGTAAACCCCCTTTATGGGGGTTGGGGGGTTGATGCTGTTGAAGGTTGAGAAGTTGAGGATGTTTGAGGATGAAGGGTGAATTTTTAGATAAGGAGTGGACCATTATGACCAATAGATGGTTTTAAAATGTTTCCTGATCTTAAAAGATTAATTAATTTTGGGGAAAAAAGCTATGGCAAAAATTACACATAAAGGAAATCCTGTTAACACCTCCGGGAATTTACCGGCTAAAGGAACCTATGCTCCTGATTTCTCGCTTGTTAAATCAGATCTTGGGACACTTTCCCTCTCAGACCTTAAAGGGAAAAAACTTATACTGGATATATCTCCCAGTCTTGACACTTCTGTATGTGCCGCTGCAGTCCGTAAGTTCAACCAGCTTGCGGCAGGGAAACCTGATGTTATGGTACTGGCAATTACAAAAGATCTTCCTTTTGCCCATAACCGGTTTTGCACAACGGAAGGGATAACCAATGTTGTTACTCTTTCAGGATTCAGAGACAACGATTTTGGAAAAACCTACGGGATTGAATTGGTTGATGGTCTTCTTAAAGGCCTTTATACCCGCAGCATTGTTGTAATTGACAAAACCGGTAAAGTAGTCTACACACAGCTTGTACCTGAAATTGTGAATGAACCCGATTATGATGCCGCTCTTGCCGCGCTGTAAATTTCTATAAATTAAATTACCGGATGAAGTTTTCTGAGATCGCGGGACAAAAGGATATCATTGGTAAGCTTTTAAGTTCAGTGAGGTCGGAGCGTGTTAGTCATGCCCAGCTATTTGCAGGACCTGAAGGCTGCGGAGGCCTCGCACTGGCATTAGCCTATGCCCAGTATGTGAGCTGTGAAAACCGGTCACCGCATGACTCATGCGGAATATGTAAATCATGTGTCAAATACGAAAAATTGATTCACCCCGATCTGCACTTTGTCTTTCCGGTAATAAAAGACAAGAAATCAAATGATCCTGTAAGCGATAATTACATTGCACAATGGAGGGTATTTGCAAAACAGACTCCATATGCCGGGATGAACAAGTGGCTGGCTTCGATTGAGGTGGGTAATGCCCAGGGTCTTATTTTTGCAACAGAAGCCTCAGAAATAGTTAAGAAGCTGAGTCTTAAAGCGTTTGAGTCGGATTTCAAGATAATGATTATCTGGTTACCTGAAAAAATGCATCTCTCAACCGCAAATAAGCTTTTGAAACTTGTTGAAGAACCTCCGGAAAAAACTCTTTTTATCCTTGTTTCAGAGGAACCTGATAAAGTTGTTCCAACCCTCTTTTCAAGGTGCCAGCTGATAAAAATACCATCGATGAATTCTGCGGATATCTCAGGTTATCTTGTGGAAAAATTACATGTTCATAAATCAAAAGCCGACGATATCTCAAGGATTGCCGGCGGAAATATTGACAGGGCTATTGAATTATGTGAGGATGAAGATTCATCCCTAATAAACCTTGAACGTTTTAAAAACCTTATGAGGTATGCCTGGAAAAGGGATATTTTATCATTAACCGGCTGGTCGGAGGAGATGTCGGCAATAGGAAGGGAGCCACAAAAGAGTTTTATATCGTTTTCGCTTCGTCTTATCCGGGAAAACCTTATGCTCACTCTCGGTCAGATGAAAAACAGGCTGGTTTTTATGACGGGTGATGAAGCGGAATTCTCATCAAAGTTCCACCCGTTTATTAGCCAGGAAAATATCTATTCACTTGCTGATGAGATGAATCTGGCATACGCTCATATCGAAGCAAACGGGAACTCCAGAATAGTATTTCTGGACCTCGCACTTAAAATAACACGCCTTATCATCCGCTGACAAAGTGCAGGTTTATTGAAAGTGATTCATTTATTCACTACTTTTGCATGATTAAATCTGTTTAATGGTTTCATATGACAGAGAATGAAGAATTTTCAGGACAGCAGGGTGAAGATATTAAGCTTCCTGATATAAAATTTAGACCCGGTTTAAATAAACTCGACTCTTTTAACTGGTTAAAAGATATCTCCTTTATTCCTTTAGAGACTGATATTATTGAAATACGTTTTAAAAACACCAGGAAGGGATTTTTCAGGAATGTTAACAGCCTGAGGCTCGAGACAGGAGATATTGTTGCAGTTGAAGCATCACCCGGACATGATATTGGAAGAGTCTCAATGGTCGGACCCTTATTATATGAGCGCCTTAAGAAACTAAAGATTCAGCCTTCTTCGGAGGATCTTAAAAAAGTATACAGGAAAGCTAAAGCAGTGGATATAATTAAATGGGAAGAGGCAAAGAAACTTGAAACGCCGACAATGCTCAGATCGAGGCAGATAGCTGAAGAGCTCAAGCTTAACATGAAGATCGGGGATGTTGAATATCAGGGCGACAAGACCAAGGCTATCTTCTATTATATAGCTGACGAGAGGGTGGATTTCAGACAGCTCATCAAGGTTCTTGCTGATGAATTCAGGGTCAGGATCGAGATGCGCCAGATCGGAGCGCGCCAGGAAGCAGGAAGGATAGGCGGAATAGGTTCGTGTGGACGGGAGCTATGCTGTTCAACCCATATTTCAAATTTTGTTTCAGTCACAACCACTCATGCCAAATACCAGGAACTCTCCTTAAATCCACAAAAACTGGCAGGACAATGCAGTAAACTGAAATGCTGCCTGAACTTTGAATTCGACTGCTATGTGGATGCACAACGTTTATTTCCCCCGAGAGATATCCCTCTTGAGCTTTCCGACTCAACTGCTCATTTCCAGAAAATGGAAGTACATAAAAACCTCTACTGGTACAGTACTGATCCAAACACTCCAACAAACCTTACTTCCGTACCGGTTGAACGTGTAAGAGAGATTCAGGCTCTTAACAGAAAGGGACAGAAACCTGATAAGCTTACAGTTACAGATGAAACTCTTGAACCCGCAAATGTTTCGAATGATTTGCTGAGAAATAACAGCCTTACGAGATTTGATTCACCCGATTTAAAAAGTTCACAGCAGCGGCATTCGAATAAAAGAAAGAACAGGAGATTTAATGATAAGAGGAACAAATAAATACATTCTTTTGTTTTTGACTTCCGCCTTTCTGATATCATGTGTGGGTAATACTCTCTTTACTGACTCTGCACCAATGAAAGGGAGAATCTGGTCGCTCAATAATATACCGGTATTTAAAATCCCAGTCAGGGATACCCTTAACAGCAATAATATCTTTTTTATTATAAGAACAGGTTCATCGTACCCGTACAGGAACATCTACCTTTTTGTCACAACTATGGCCCCCGGCGGAAAAAGCATAACTGATACACTTCAATATGATCTTGCTGACGAAAAGGGGAACTGGTACGGGAAAGGATTTGGTGATATTCATGAACTGAAACTTCCTTACAAATCAAATGTTTTCTTTCCTGTTTCAGGAACATATCTCATTAATATCCAGCATGGAATGCGAACTGAGGACCTTAAGGGTGTTTACGATGTCGGACTGAGAGTGGAAAAAGTAAAGAAAAAGAACTTCTGAGGTGGGGAAGAATAAAATTGCCCGTTGGGCAGAACTGGCAACTTTTAATAATGTGATTCAGCCGGAACCGGTAGAAGTATCAGGAAAAGACCACTGGATAAAAGGGAACTGGAACCTGAAAATCTTTAAAAACAAAAATCCCATAATACTTGAACTTGGGTGCGGAAAGGGAGAATATACGACAGGATTAGCAATGCTCTTCCCCGGGTGCAACTTTATTGGCGTCGATATTAAAGGAGCCAGGATGTGGAGAGGTGCAAAAAGCGCCTCCGAAATAAAAATCGGGAATGTTGCTTTCCTGAGAACAAGAATTGAATTTATCGATTCCTTCTTCGTCTCAGGCGAAGTAGATGAAATCTGGATAACATTTCCGGATCCTCACCCGGGTAAAAAAAATTCAAATAAAAGACTTACATGTCCATGGTTCCTAAATAAATACAGCAATCTGCTCAAAGAAGGAGGAACCATTCATCTTAAAACCGATAACACGGAACTTTACCATTATACCAGAAAACTTGCTGAAGATAACGGATTGGAAATCCTGTTCTCAACAAACGACATTCATTCAATGAGTACAAATGATTTAGAGGTTTTCTGCAATATGCTCCCCTATAATGATGATCCCCGGAATAAAAACCGGGCTTCAGCCGGTATCCTCTCTATCAGAACCTATTATGAGACAAAATTCCTTGAAAAAGGACACACGATAAATTATCTCGCTTTCCGTCCTGAAAAAAACAAAAAAGTCAGCCATGGCTGGGAAAAAACAGAAGGAGAATGACTTCTTCAGCAGGGTTTATGAAGTTACCCGTCTGATTCCACGCGGAAGAGTTACTTCCTACGGTGCGATCGCCCGTTTTCTCGGAACAGGTAAGTCAGCTAGAATGGTAGGATGGGCACTTAATACATGTCATAATAAATCGGAATATATTCCTGCGCACCGTGTCGTTAACCGTATTGGACTTCTAACCGGTAAATTCCATTTCGGCAATTCAACAACCATGCAACAACTTCTTGAAAATGAAGGTATTATTATTGAAGATGACAGAGTGATTGATTTTAAGGAAAAGTATTGGGATCCCTCCCGTGAAATAACCTGAATTTTTAATTTCCAAAAATAATTATTAAAATTGCACCTTATTTATATTTAATTTAAATAAAAATAAGGCTGAGTAAAAATGTGGCTGTATTAATAGTCCTTTTTAACTGCAAAGTACACAAAGTATTCTCAAAGCACGCAAAGCTAAATCATTTAATTTCCAGTCTTTGTGATCTTTGCGGAAAGGTTTGACGACCTTTGCGGTTAATGGATCTTGTATTTTGATACAGCCTCCAGTGAAGAGCCAGTCTGCATGGAGGGTTTGCAGTGAAAAAGCGGATCAGAATAAATTAATAGATTAATAAGTTTTAATAATCCGGGTAATCTCAATATGTACAGCAAAGAACTGATATTAAAGGCCCTGTCAGGAGTAATACATCCTGAAAATGGGAAAGATATTGTAACACTTGGAATGATAACTGAACTGCAAACAGGTGAGGATGGAATTTCAATAACGATTACACCAGGTAAGTCAACTGATCCGTTTATCTCATCTTTAAAAAGTTCTGTTGCAAGAGCTCTAAAGGAGGTTCTCGGAACCGATGCCGTGATAAAGGAGATCAGAGTTCTGCCAAGGGTTATGGAAACTAAACATCAGAAAAGAGAGAATGAGGTTCTGCCTGGTGTTAAAAACATTATTGCAGTCTCATCCGGTAAAGGTGGAGTTGGTAAGACGACAATTGCTGTAAATCTGGCAATTGCCCTGGCAAAGAAAGGATTCTCTGTCGGCCTGCTGGATGCAGATGTTTTCGGACCTTCTGTTCCAAGGATGTTCGATGCGGATAACTACCATCCTGAAGTAATCCGGGAGAAAGATGGTGACAGGATTATACCATTGTTTAAATACGGGGTAAAAGTACTTTCAACTGGTTTTTTCGTGAATCCTGCAGATGCTGTCGTCTGGAGAGGTCCTATGGCATCAAATTTCCTTAAACAGATGATAACACAGGGTGACTGGGGCGATCTGGATTACCTTCTTTTTGATCTTCCGCCGGGAACCAGCGACATCCATCTTACCCTTGTACAGGAGGTAGCAGTAACCGGAGCAATAGTTGTAAGCACACCTCAGGCTGTGGCTATCGCAGATGCCATAAAAGGAATATCAATGTTCAGAAGTGAAAAGATAAATGTCCCTGTTCTGGGCCTTGTGGAAAATATGTCATGGTTCACGCCTGCAGAGCTGCCCGGCAACAGGTATTACATCTTCGGGAAAGAAGGGTGCAGTGCCCTGGCAAAAGAGATGAATGTCCCGCTTCTCGGACAAATCCCTCTGGTTCAGGGAATCTGTGAAGGCAGCGACAATGGTCATCCTGTCGTTCTTGACGATTCAGCAACCGGAAAAGCATTTATGTCACTTGCCGGAGAGGTAATCGAAAAAATAAGTGAGAGGAATAAGGAGATGAGACCTACAATAAAAGTTGAGATGAATAAATAAAATAAAAATTTACTAAAATGGCAGATCAGAAAAGTATCCGGGAAAGAGTAATTAAAGCCTTAAACAGAGTAAGACCATATTTACAAAATGACGGAGGAGATATCGATCTCATTGAAATAACAGAGGATCTTACTGTAAAAGTTAAACTTAAGGGAGCATGCCATGGATGTCCGTTCAGTATGCAAACACTTAAAGCAGGTGTCGAACAGGCTATCATGCAGGAAGTTCCGGAGATTAAAAGAGTGATTTCGGCCTGAAAATCAGGACTGTTCCAATTTTGCTTACCTTTGAGATACTATACATGGGTTAAGTCAGTTTATAGTATTAAAAAGTAATTATTGTTTCCAGGGAGAGTACCATATAAATTACTGGCATCGCTGTCATTCCTATTGTTCCTGACATATTGTTCGGTTGAGAAAAACACGGGCACTACAAGGTTTTACAATGGCCTTACAGCTAAATATAATATCTATTTCAATGGTTATGAAAGCTTTAAGGCAGGTGTTGCCAGAATCAATGAAGGATACCTGGATGATTTTTCAGAGATCCTGAGGGTTTTCGAAAACAGCGATCCGGAAACAGTATCATTGTGCGCCTCCGACATGGAGAGGGCTATCCAGAAAGCTTCTAAACTTATCTCCTTAAAATCAATTACTGCGCGACCTGATTTTAATTCTAAAAGAGACCTTTCAGAGAATGAAAAAGCCCTTCTGGAACAGAAGGAATTCAATGAATGGGTTGACGACAGCTACTTCCTTATTGGTAAAGCCCGTTTTTATAAACATGAATTCGGCGATGCAGCTTCTGTTTTCAGCTATTGCATAAATGAAGCCAATGATGAGGAAATACGCACCGAATCATCAATCTGGCTTGCAAGAATAAACAGTGAAAAAGGCAGCTTTATTGAAGCAAACAGGCTGTTAAATGAGATAAAAATATCGTCATCCTATCCCCGCAGCCTGAAGGCCTTTTATTATACAGCTCTGACCGACATGTACATTAAACAGGAAATGTACCGGGAGGCCATTGATCCACTTACAGTATCCCTGGAACTGGTTTCAGGTAAAAGAACGAAATACAGGCTTACTTACCTCCTTGCCCAGCTCTATAAAAAAACAGGTGATTCAAAAAAGGCAAGCTCACTCTTCCGGAAGGTAGTACAAATGAATCCGCCATATGATGTCGAATTCAATGCAAGAATAAATATTGCCGATGTCTTCGATATAAATTCCGGTAATCCACTTGAAATAAAGAAAGAACTGGAGAAGATGCTGAAAGACTCTAAAAACAAAGATTTCCTTGATCAGATATATTATGCCCTTGGAAATCTGATGAAGAAAGAAGGTAAGGAAGCTGAGTCCCTCGATTACTATATAAAATCTGCATCGTCAAGTACTGTTAATCTGAATCAGAAAGGTAAATCGTTTCTGGCGCTTGCTGAATATTATTACAGCAAGCCCGAGTACATGAAGGCTGGATATTATTATGACAGCACCGTATATTTTCTTGATGAGAAGTACCCTGACTATAATGAATTGATGACAAAATCACAAAATCTTAATTCACTTGTCGGACATCTAAACATTATACTTACAGAAGACAGTCTCCAGAGAGTGGCTGCCATGCCGGCATCTGAAAGGAGCGCTCTTATATCAGGTATAATCAGTGAAATAACCAAACTGGAAAATGAAGGAAAAACAACCGACTATACAGACAGGTCCAATCTTGGTCAATATTACGAAAATGAGAGAAGATTCCAGGATAACATTGCCCAGGAGGGAAAGTGGTATTTTTATAATCAGGCCGCATTAAGCTTCGGGCGTACAGAATTCAAGAGAAGGTGGGGAAGCCGCCGGTTTGAAGATAACTGGAGGAGATCAAACAGGGCAAGAATAAATGTACAGCAGATTGCCGGGGGTCAGGAAGAAAATGGTGGTAAACAATCCGATTCTTCAGCAGTTCTGGAGGATTACAAGAAGCCGGAATATTATCTTAAAAATCTTCCCCTGAACGATTCATTGCTTGCACTTTCAAATGAAAAGATATCAACGGCATATTTTAATGCGGGATTGGTGTTCGCAGATAAAATCTCCGACAGGAAGAAAGCAGAGGAAGCATACGAGACTTTGTTGACTCGTTTCCCTGACAGCGATCTGGCTCCGGAAGCACTTTATGAACTCTATAAACTATATAAGGATAGTGATAAGCAGAAATCAGAAATAGTAAGGCAGCGGTTGCTGGGGAAATATCCGGAAAGTGAATATGCAAAAATAATTTCTGATCCTGAATACTATAATAAAAAATTAGCTCACATCAGAAAATCGGAAATGCAGTATGAAGCGGCATATAACTTCTATACCCTCGAGAATTTTAAGGAATCAATAGCTGCATGCGACAGGGCGATAAATGAAAATCCTGAAGATGATCTTGCTCCGAAATTCATGTTACTTCGTGCTTATGCGGTTGCCCGGATCAGCGATGAGAGAAGGTTTAAAGAGGAGCTGAATAAACTTGTAAAAGCATGGCCCGCAACAGAAGAAGGTAAAAAGGCAGCTGAGCTGACAGCTTATCTTAACCAGAAGATCCCTGAATTAAAGATCGAGGAGGATAAAGTGATAGCATCGGAGCTATATGTTGCCGATACAACGGAATTGTATTCATTCGTTATTATTATAACAGATCCTGCTTTCAATTTAAATCAGGCCTCATTCGACATAATAAGCTACAATATCGATAACTATACAAACAGGAATTACCGTACCGAGGGCATTCTTGTCGACAATAAATATGTTAAAATCACTGTTTCCGGATTTACAGATAATATACAGGCATGGACATATTTTAATTCTTTCGATGCGGAAAAAATAATCAGAAATTCCTCCGGAGCTCAACTAATGACATTTCTGATAAACAGCAGCAATTCAAAAAAACTCGATGAGGATAAAAATCCTGACCGTTACAACTATTTCTTTGAAGAAAACTACCTCACTCGACAAAAGAATAGGTAATTTTACTGCCTGAATTCTTAAAGTCTGAAATGAGAAAAGTTAGAATATTATGGACCGACGACGAGATTGAGGTCCTGAAGGCGCATGTATTATTCCTGAGAGAAAAAGGATATGAAATCGATACCTGCACCAATGGAATTGACACTGTTGACCTTGTCCGCCATAATCCGTATGATCTGATATTCCTTGATGAAACAATGCCGGGGCTTAGCGGATTGGAGACTCTCAGGCTCATTAAGGAGGTAAGGAATGATCTCCCCATAGTGATGATAACTAAGAATGAGGAGGAGGGTATAATGGAAGCAGCTATAGGATCGGAGATGGCAGATTACCTTATTAAACCTGTCAAACCGAACCAGATCCTGCTGGTTATAAAAAGAATCACCGAACAGAGAAGGCTCATCACTGAAAAAACCACCATAAACTACCGTCAGGAATTCAGCAGCATTGGTAACCTAATATCATCGGCCAGAAATTACAATGACTGGACAGAACTTTACAGGAAAATAACATTCTGGGAATCAGAACTGGAAAAATCTTCCGATCAGGGTATGGTCGGAATACTTAAAATGCAGGAGAATGAAGCGAATAATGCTTTCGTGAAATACCTTGTTAATCATTATCTCACCTGGCTTGATCCGGATGCGAGTGATAAACCTGTGCTTTCACCTTCTCTCTTCTCTCAGAAGGTATTTCCGAATGTTCAGCAGGGTAAGCCTCTCTTCTTCATACTAATAGATAATCTGAGATTTGATCAGTGGAAGATGATAGCATCGGAACTTGCAGGCATTTACAGGGTGATTGAGGAAGATATTTATTTCAGCATTCTTCCTACTGCAACTCAATACAGCCGCAATTCCATCTTTTCCGGTCTGATGCCCTCAGCTATTGCAGCTATTCTTCCTGAACTATGGGTTGACGATGATGAAGATGAAGGCAAAAACAATTTTGAAGAGGAGCTTTTCAAATATCAGCTTGCACGAAAAGGATTAAAATATAAATGGTCATATAGTAAAATAACAAGCAATCAGGAAGGCCGGAAAGTAAATGACCGGATAAGACAAATGCTTGATAATGATATTAATATCCTTGTTTATAATTTTGTTGATATGCTTTCGCATGCAAGAACGGAGATCGGGCTGATCAGGGATCTGGCAAATGATGAAAAGGCTTACAGAAGCCTTACCCGTTCATGGTTTGTCCATTCACCTCTCTATGAAATGCTGATTACACTTTCATCACAGCCTGTGAAGATTATTTTCAGCACCGATCATGGCACAATAAGAGTCCAGAATCCAGTCAAGGTCATTGGTGACAGGAAAACCTCCTCCAATCTAAGGTATAAAATGGGAAGGAATCTTGATTATAATCCCAGACAGGTTTTTGAGCTCAGGTACCCCGAAAAAGCCGGACTGCCTAAGACCAACCTCACCTCAAAATACATTTTTGCACTTAATAAGGATTTCCTGGTTTACCAGAACAATTTTAATTATTATGCAGGCTATTTTAAGGATACCTTTCAGCACGGAGGCATTTCAATGCAGGAAATAATGCTCCCGGTTGCCTGCCTGGAACCTGTTTCTTAATACTGCGCGAAAAAAGAATGAGGATCTTAATAAAGGACAAAAGATATCTTCCTTCGGCTGCAAAAAAAATAGTGCAGGCTACTTCCGGGAAAAGACTTCTTGCTTTTTACGGATCAATGGGAGCCGGGAAAACAACCATCATAAAAGCTGTCTGCAAAATTCTCGGTTCACGGGATATTGTCAGCAGCCCTACTTTTACCCTTGTCAATGAGTATAAAACCATTGGCGGGGAAGCTATCTATCACATCGATTTTTACAGGATCAGGCGGACAGAAGAGGTATTTGATTTTGGAATTGAAGAGTACTTCTCCAGCGGGTCATACTGCTTTATGGAATGGCCTGAACTTATTCAGGCGATACTCCCTCCTGAGACTGTAAATATCAGAATAACGGTTAATAATGAAAACCAGAGGATTATTGACATCTCTTAGCTGTCAGTTTTTGCTTCAGTATTGCATTTTTTTTAACTTTGAGAAAATAACCACATTCTTAAGATGGATGATAAAGGTAAAAATGGAAATCTGAGTTTTGGCAATACTACTTTCATGCCAAAAGAAGAACAGCTTGAAACAGCTATTCGTCACCGGAAGATCTCAATTGGAATTCCTAATGACAAAAAGAACGATGAGAAAAGGGTTGCCCTGACCCCTGAAGCTGTAAACCTCATGGTTGAAAACGGGAATGAGGTTATCGTTCAGAAGGGAGCTGGTGGAGGTGCTAATTACTCCGACAAGGATTATACCGAGAACGGGGCGATGATAACTGAATCGCCTGCCAGGGTATATAGTGCTGATGCAGTGATTAAAGTTGCCCCTTTTACATCGCAGGAGGCAGACTATCTTAAAGGCAACCAGATAGTGATGTCGTTTCTTAATGTTCTGAAACTTAGTGAAGATACCCTTGCAAAGCTTATCAGGAAAAAAGTAACTGCAATAGCTCTTGAAAAGATCCGCGACAATAACGGGGTCATGCCTGTAATGGAATCAATGAGCGAAATAAGTGGAGTGACCTCTATCCTTATTGCTTCCGATTATCTTAGTAATCATCATGGCGGCAAAGGGGTCCTTCTGGGAGGGATAACCGGAGTGACACCAACAGAGGTGGTTATAATAGGAGCAAATACCGCCGGGGAATATGCTGCCCGGGCAGCAATTGGTCTCGGGTCGCAGGTAAAGATTTTCGATCAGTCGCTGCATAATCTCAGACGGTTCCAGAATCTTGTCAACCAGCGCCTGCAGACATCAGTATTTCATCCCCAGGTTCTGAAAAAAGCCCTGCGATCGGCCGATGTTCTCATAGGCGCTATTGAGCTTGAGAATCTGCGCCCATGGTACTACATAACGGAGGATATGATTAAAAGCATGAAGAAAGGGGCAGTGGTTATTGACCTGAGTATCGACCGCGGTGGTTGTATCGAAACAACGGAATGCCGCGCTCTCAGGGATCCTGTTTATGAAAAACATGGTGTGATACATTTTTCGGCATGGAACCTTCCTTCAAGAGTGGCACGGACCGCTTCAATTGCCCTCAGTAATATTTTCAATCCTCTTTTCCAGAATATTGCCGAAGCAGGAGGGATTATACAGTTGCTTAAAAACGACCGGGGATTACGTAATGGTGTGTACCTTTTCAATGGAATTCTCACAAATGAAACCCTGGGTCAGAAATTTGGTGCCATATCAAAGGATCTCGATCTGCTTATTTCAGCTTTCTAGGCTCAGATAAACGACAGTAACGCTTTCCCGCCTTTGGGCACGATCGTTGCCGGCCGTCCAATATAAAAAGCCCTGTTGTCATCAACATGTCCGGCCGGAAATCCGAAAAAGACAGGGTATTTATAATCAGAAACTGCCTCAGCTATAGTCATTTCTGCACTTTTGGTCCATGGAATCTTTGTATTCTCCATATTTGTCAGGCCGCCTACAACCAGAGCAGAAAGTCCTTTAAGCTTGCCTGCCAGTTTAAGCGAGATCATCATCCTGTCGAGATGGTAGAAATACTCGCCTACCTCTTCAATAAACAATATTTTCCCACGGGTTCCTGGTTCTGCCTTGGTTCCGATAAGGCTGTAGATCAATGACAGATTACCTCCGGTTACTTCCCCTGATACTTCTTCCGGCCGTATAAAGGTCCCATGCCATGATATAGGTTTATAATCACCGAAAAGAGCACTGTGGAGGGTTTTAAATGTCGCTGCTGATTTGTCTTTCCCGGAATAATTCAGAGGCATATCCCCATGTATTGAAATTATCCCACAGATCTCATTCAGCCAGAGATGCAAAACAGTGATATCGCTGAAACCAATATACCATTTTGGAGCCGCTTTCAAAGATGAGAAGCTCATCCTGTTTATTATCCTGAGCATACCATAACCTCCCCTTGAGCAAAACACGGCTTTAATGTCAGGATCATCAGTTGCCTTCTGAAGGTCGTAAAGACGCTCCTCATCAGTACCGGCAAATGGTCCTGACCTTTTCAATATGTTTCTCCCCGGCTCCACTTTTAATCCCCAGTCCTGAAGTAAAGCAACAGCTGAATCTATCTTATCAGCATCAATTGCCCAGGAAGGAGACACTATGGCAACCTTATCACCTTGCTGAAGGAAAGGAGGTTGAATTTTTAAACCCGACATAATTTCAAATATATACAGTAAAAATAATCCTTATTGCCATCTCATCCAACTCCCTTAATAAACATTATCTTTGTGCAATTTTGAAAACAGCATACCATTCATATCATTATGAAGAACTTTAAAAGATATCTTATTACATCAGCTCTCCCATATGCCAACGGTCCAATCCACATTGGTCATCTTGCCGGAGTATATGTCCCTTCCGATATCTACACAAGATATTTAAGGATGAAAGGGGCAGATGTTTTATCGATATGCGGATCGGATGAACACGGGGTACCCATTACGCTTAAGGCACGCACTGAAGGCATAACTCCGCAGGAAGTTGTTGACAGGTATCATTCATTGAATAAAAAAGCTTTTGAGGATTTTGGCATTGCCTTTGACATTTATTCCAGGACCTCCAGCAAAGTTCATTATGAAACAGCATCAGCATTCTTCCTTAACCTTTACAATAAAGGTGAATTTGCTGAAAAAACAACGGAACAATATTATGATGAAGAAGCCGGCTGTTTTCTTGCCGACAGGTACATTATGGGAACCTGCCCGCAATGCGGTAATGAAAATGCCTATGGTGATCAATGTGAAAAATGCGGTACCTCACTGAGCCCGAACGAACTTATTAATCCCCATTCAACAATAAGCGGAAGCAAACCTGTACTGAGAAAAACGCTTCACTGGTATCTGCCTCTGGATAAATATGAAGGATGGCTGAAAAAATGGATCCTTGAAGAGCATAAGGAGTGGAAAACAAATGTTTACGGTCAGTGCAAGTCGTGGATCGATCATGGACTTCAGGCCAGGGCTGTCAGCCGTGATCTCGACTGGGGAGTTCCGGTACCTGTTGACGGTGCTGAAGGGAAGGTGCTCTACGTATGGTTCGATGCGCCTATCGGATATATATCTGCCACCAAAGAGCTTACACCAGACTGGGAAAAATACTGGAAAGATCCTGAAACAAAATTGGTACACTTTATCGGCAAGGACAATATTGTGTTTCATTGCATAATATTCCCTTCGATGCTGAAGGCAGAAGGATCATTTATCCTGCCCGACAACGTTCCGGCAAATGAGTTCCTTAATCTCGAAAATGACAAGATCTCCACATCCCGTAACTGGGCAGTATGGCTGAATGAATACCTGGAGGAGTTCCCGGGGAAACAGGATGTCCTGCGATATACACTATGTTCAAATGCCCCTGAAACAAAGGATAACGATTTCACCTGGAAAGATTTCCAGGCACGCAATAACAATGAGCTCGTGGCAATTCTTGGTAACTTCGTAAACCGCGCACTTGTTCTGACAAACAATTACTATAACGGAAGGGTTCCCGAAAGAGGGATCACTGATGAAAATGATAATTTTGTCCTTGCAGAAATATCAGGGATTAAGATAAATGTGGAAACCAGTCTTGAAAATTACAGATTCCGTGAAGCCCTTAAAGAGGCTATGAACCTTGCTCGGCTCGGAAACAAGTATCTCGCCGACACTGAACCCTGGAAAATAATCGATTCTGATCCTGAAAGGGTAAAGACAATAATGAATATTTCTCTTCAGATCACTGCCAACCTAACAATAATACTTGAACCATTCCTTCCTTTTTCGATGGCAAAGCTGAGAAAATGGATTAACACCGAAATGATGAAGTGGGATGACGGCGGAAGAACTGATCTGCTCAGAACCGGTCATAATATAAATAAGCCGGAGCTGCTTTTCAGTAAAATTGAAAAAGAGGAAATCGACAGGCAGATAAGTAAACTTGAGGCTGCCAAAAAAGCTAATGAATCAGTGTCAGCAAGGGTTTTACCTTCAAAAGATCCTGTTTCATTTGATGATTTTACAAAAGTTGATATCAGGACCGCGACAATCCTGGAAGCTGAAAAAGTGCCTAAAACGACAAAACTCCTGAAATTAAAAATCGACACAGGCCTGGATACCAGGACAATAGTCTCCGGCATAGCGGAATACTATGACCCTGAATCGATTATTGGGAAGCAGATTTCAATTGTTGCAAACCTTGAGCCAAGGAAAATAAAAGGAATTGAGTCAAAAGGCATGATACTTATGGCTGAAGACAAAGACGGGAAGCTTGTGATTGTCACGCCGGCTGACAAGGTTAGCAATGGAAGTCCGATAAAATAGGTTATTTTTTCGAGATCCAGGTTCCAGGGAATTTTTTAACGATAGTGTCCCTGGTTGCCAGTGCGGTTTCCATATCACTGCAAATGGTTGCAACGACTCTGTAAAAACCATTCGGAGCCTGGCTGATTTCCGGGTTATAACCCTCAGCCCTCAGGCTCTCAACATGCGAAAGGGCATTCTCCTCCGATTTAAAACTCCCTGTAATAATACTGAACTTGTGTATTTCGGCCGGAACAGGAGTGACTGGTTTAACTGCGACAGAGCTGTCTGGATTAATTGTAACTGCTTCATCGACAGCCTTCCTGTTATTCTCTAATTCAGCAGTCACAAGCGGATTAATTGAAGCAGTCTCAACTCTTGCCTTAAAAAGATCTGTTTTCAGGGGAACGGCTATCAGCAGTGCAAGGATGGGTATAACCACGGCAGCCCTCCAAAGATTCCTCCGTGATGAAGAAAGAGCTACAGGTTCCCTTTCAATATGCCGAGCAATCCTCCTTCTGACATCATACTCTTTTAAAGGGATATACTGGAATGATTCAAGTCCGTATGATCCCGCGAAATAATTAATGTTAACCTCAGGTTCAAATTGGACATTATTTTCCCTGTTATTCCTGAATGAGCCCAGATTGTCAAATACAACCTTTTCGCCTTTGTTAAGCTGTACCGTAAGCCCTTTTACAAATTCTTCAACCTGATGCCTGGCATCGCCATAGTGTATCCCTCTGGCAAATGAGATTTTACTTATAAGAAGGCCGTCATTATGATTCAGATTCCTGTTAAAGGAGATTTGCTTGACAGGAGGGGAAAAGGTACCGTTTATTTTGTCAATCCTTGCAGGGGAAAAGTTGCCAATGAACCCTCCAAAGCCAGGTATAATGACACAATCATGAATGAACAACAACTCCCGTATGTAAGCTTTTATATCCACAAAATGCCGGTTTACTTTGAAACAAAGGAAGATTATTCATGATGCTTTTCCTAAGAAAACAAAAGTATGTTATTAACATTTTACTAAACACTGTCGGTAAAATCATAATTCGACTTTGTCAGAGAGTTGTTCGGCAGGATAACGAAGATTCCAGATGAAACCCGCATGTTTTGTTAAACCAAATACTTTTAAATGTAGTTTTATTAACATATGGGTTCCCCCGCTTTGGCAGGCAATTATACCATAAATAGCAGAATTATGTTATGATGAATAAATAGTATCTTAGTAGCCTTAACTATTTCTTCTTACATGAGAGATATCCAGATGGTTGACCTGAAAACGCAGTATGAAAATATCAGGTCGGAAATTGACGATGCGATTTTTTCTGTTATAAACTCAACAGCTTTCATAAGGGGACCGGAGGTAAAACTTTTTGAAGAGGACCTGCAGTCATACCTTGGAGTGAAACATGTAATCTCCTGTGCAAACGGAACTGATGCACTTCAGATAGCTATGATGTCGTTAGGATTGAAACCTGGAGACGAGATCATTACAACGAACTTTACATTTGTGGCGACTATTGAGACTGCCGCACTCCTTGGCCTTAAGCCGGTAATCGTTGATCCGGAGCCCGGCAGCTATAATATATCCGTCAAAGAGATCGAAAAAGCCATTTCATCTAAAACGAGAGCAATACTTCCCGTTCATCTCTTCGGACAATGTGCCGATATGGGTATTATTACGGATATTGCCAGGGAAAAAAATCTTCTTGTTATTGAAGATGCGGCACAGGCGACAGGAACCGATTATTTCTTTCCGGGAGGCATTGTCAGGAAAGCCGGAACCATGGGAAATGCAGGAACCACATCATTCTTCCCCTCAAAGAGTCTTGGATGCTATGGTGACGGAGGTGCGGTTTATACAAATGACGATGAACTGGCAAAAAAACTCAGAAGTATTGCAAACCACGGGATGAAAATCCGGTATCATTATAATCATATAGGTGTCAATTCACGTCTTGACACCCTGCAGGCTGCCATACTGAGAGTCAAGCTGAAATATATTGATAAATACAACCATGCAAGGCAAAGTGCGGCAGATTTTTACGATGAAGCATTTGCGGGATGCCGGGAAATCTCAGTTCCTGAAAGAAAAGATTATTCATCGCACATATTCCATCAGTACACAATAAGAATCAGTAACGGGCTAAGGGATGCTCTGAAGAAGTATCTTGAGGAGAAAAAGATTCCAACAATGATCTACTACCCCGCACCTCTCCATATGCAGGAAGCTTACCGGTATCTCGGCTACAGTGAGCCGGATTTCCCGGTTACCTCCACCCTCTGCAAAGAGGTGCTCTCACTGCCGATCCATACAGAAATGGAGCAGGATCAGCTCGATTATATAACACAGACAATTCTACAATTCTTTGAAAAGCAGTAAAAAATGGATAAGGAATACTACGCCCACGAGACGGCAGTAATAGATGAAGGATGCAAAATTGGCAAGGGGACTAAAATTTGGCATTTCACTCATATTATGGCAGGATGCGAAATAGGAGAAAACTGCAATATTGGACAGAACGTTGTTATATCCACAGGTGTAAGGCTGGGAAGAAATGTGAAAGTGCAGAACAATGTTTCAATATATACAGGCGTTATATGTGAGGATGATGTATTTCTGGGTCCATCAATGGTCTTTACAAATATAATCAATCCCAGAAGTGCTGTAGTCCGACGGAACAGCTATGTAACGACCATAGTCGAAAAAGGGGCTTCGATAGGTGCAAACTCAACGATAGTCTGTGGAAACAGAATCGGCATCTATTCGTTTATCGGGGCAGGTGCCGTTGTAACCAGGGATGTAAAACCTTATGCACTTGTGGTTGGAAATCCTGCCAGGCAAACGGGCTGGATGAGTGAATATGGTCATAAACTCAGCTTTAATGAAAGTGGTGTTGCTGTCTGTTCCGAAAGCGGAGAGACCTATAAGATTGAGAATGGAATAGTAAAAAAAGATAGTAATTAGTTTTTACCCTGTCTCTAAATGAAAAATATGGAAGTCACTCCTAAAAATTTTGGTCTTATTGGTGTTGCCGGTTATATTGCCATCCGTCATCTCAGAGCAATAAAAGAGACAGGCAACAACCTGCTTGCAAGCCTCGACAAGTTCGATTGCGTCGGCCTTCTTGACGGATTCTTTCCTGACAGTGATTTCTTTGTTGAATTTGAACGTTTCGACAGACATTTCGACAAACTTAAAAGAACCGGAACAAAAATCGACTACGTCAGTATCTGTTCACCCAATTATCTTCATGATTCTCATATCAGGTTTGCATTAAGGCATCATGCTGACGCGATCTGTGAGAAACCGATTGTTCTGAATCCATGGAATATAGATGCTCTTCAGGAAATTGAAAATGAAACCGGGCATAATATTTATACTATTCTTCAGCTGCGGCTTCATCCTAAAATTGCTGAACTGAGGGAGAAGATCAGAAATGGTCCTAAAGACAAGGTTTACAACATTGATCTTTCTTATATAACCAGCCGGGGAAACTGGTATTTCATTTCCTGGAAAGGAGATATTCAGAAATCGGGTGGAGTGGCAACCAATATTGGCATTCATTTTTTTGACATGCTTGGCTGGATATTTGGCGATACAACCAAAAACATTGTCCATATTTCACAGCCAAATAAGGCAGCCGGGTACCTTGAACTTAAAAATGCAAGGGTAAGATGGTTCCTGAGCATTGATTATGATGATCTGCCTGATTTTTCAAAAGAATCAGGAAAGAGGACCTTCCGCTCCATTGTCATTGAAGGTGAGGAAATTGAGTTCAGCGAAGGTTTCGGTGAACTTCATACCCTCTCATATAAAGAGATACTTAAGGTTAACGGATTCGGACTCGGCGATGCCCGTCAATCAGTGATAACAGCCTTTACAATAAGAAATTCCAACCCTGTGGGTCTTGTAGGGGACTATCACCCATTGTTAAAAAAGGTTAATCTTCAATTTTGAGACAAAAAATAAACGCAGCGCAATTTTGCAAAATTTATAAACACATTTACCGGAGTACCTGATGAAAAAGAAAATTCTTGTTACCGGAGGAACCGGATATATAGGATCTCATACAACTGTAGAACTTATCCAGGAAGGATTTGACGTTGTAATAATTGATAACTTATATAACTCCGAAGCCGGAGTGATCGACCGGATATTCCGGATAACCGGGATAAAGCCTGAGCTGCAGATCTTTGATGTCTGTGAAGCAGATAAGCTGAATCTGTTTTTCAGGAATCACAAAGAGATTGACGGGATAATTCACTTTGCAGCATATAAGGCTGTCGGAGAATCGGTCGGCAAGCCGCTTGATTATTACAGGAACAACTTACTCTCCTTAATCAATCTACTGGAAGCAATGAAAGCTTTCAGCATTCCCCGTCTTGTTTTTTCGTCATCCTGCACGGTTTACGGCCAGCCCGAAAGGTTACCGGTATCAGAAGATGCTCCGATACAACCAGCTATTTCGCCATACGGCAACACAAAGCAGATCGGAGAAGAGATAATCAGGGATACAACTGCTGCAGATGTGAGAATCAAAGCAATCTCACTGAGATATTTTAATCCCATAGGAGCCCATCCAACAGCACTTATTGGCGAACTTCCGAGAGGTGTTCCTGAAAATCTTGTTCCTTATATTACCCAGACAGCATTTGGACTGAGAGATGAGTTGAAAGTATTCGGGAATGATTATGATACACCCGACGGATCATGCATAAGAGATTATCTGCATGTTGTTGACCTTGCTAAAGCACATGTAAAAGCGGTAAAAAGGCTTATTGAGAACAAGAACAAAACAAACTACGAGATTTTTAACCTTGGCACCGGGAAAGGAGTTTCAGTGCTGGAAGCAATTAAATCATTTGAAAATGTTTCCGGGATAAAACTCAAATATACCATTACCTCACGAAGGGCTGGAGATATTGAGAAGATATGGGCCGATCCTTCCAAAGCAAATAATGAACTTGGATGGAAAACTGAAAGTTCGCTCGATGAATCGATGAAAACCGCATGGGACTGGGAGAATTATATAAGAAAAGCTAAGAAGTGACAACAGGAGGGAAAATCATACTTGTCACCGGTGGTGCCGGATTTATAGGGTCGCATGTAGTCAGACTGCTGGTTAACAAATATCCTCATTACAAAATTGTAAATGCTGATAAGCTTACTTATGCAGGAAATCTTGAAAACCTGACTGACATTGAATCTAAAAGCAACTATTTGTTCGAGAAAATTGATATTGTTAATAAAGAGGCTGTTACGGACCTCTTTAAGAAATACCGGTTTGATGGAATTATCCATCTGGCAGCAGAATCACATGTTGACAGATCTATATCGTCACCCGACGATTTTGTTTATACAAACATAATCGGAACTGTAAACCTTTTGAATGCGGCTTTAAGTATATGGAGAAATGACTTTGAGGAAAAAGTATTCTACCATATTTCAACCGATGAAGTTTATGGATCCCTTGGAAAGGATGGAATGTTCACTGAAAAATCAGCATACGATCCTAAAAGTCCCTATTCTGCTTCCAAGGCAAGTTCAGATCATATGGTAAGAGCTTATGGACATACTTATGGGATCCCTTTTGTGATATCCAATTGTTCAAATAATTATGGCCCTAACCAGTTTCCTGAAAAATTAATTCCGCTTGCAATAAACAATATCAAAAATAATAAAGCTGTACCGGTTTACGGTAAAGGAGAAAATATACGCGACTGGCTTTATGTTGAAGACCATGCATCAGCTATTGACCTGATCTTCCATAAGGGAAATAGAGGAGAAACATATAATATTGGAGGTAACAACGAGTGGAAGAACATAGATCTTATAAAGCTCCTCTGCAAAATAATGGATAAGAAAATGGGGCGAGATGAAGGTGCTTCCGGGAAACTTATAACCTTTGTCAAGGACAGGCCGGGGCATGACCTTCGCTATGCTATTGATTCTTCAAAGCTTCAAAAAGAACTGGGATGGACTCCTTTGCCCGATTTTGCTGCAGGACTCGAAAAAACTGTTGAATGGTACCTTTCCAACAGCAAATGGCTCGAAAGTGTTATTTCGGGAGATTACGAAAAATATTATAATAAGATGTATTCCGGCAGGTAGGAATATTTAATTCTTTACTCTGCCCATACGTTCAATAAGTTCATCGCCAAGAGCACTTTTCTGCCTGATATGATCCTGTATGGCAGACACAACGCTGTTCGAATTAAAATCACCCCTGACCTGTTCAAAATCAAGTTTTTTGGTCTCTTCCCCGCCATCGATTCCGAAACCTGTCATCGAGGAAAGAGTGAATTCCTTCCTGGCATCTTCATAAAGCAGCTTATCGAGATCTATAACGCTTTTTTTCCACTTTTCAACCAACCTGATAACATCGGGAGCTGTGAAATCTTTAACAGACTTACCTGCCTCTTCTTCAATTCTTTCGCATGCCCATGTCCACTCCCATTTATAATATGATTCGTGCATTTTTCTGAATGCTGCAGATACTCCTTCAATTGTGTTTGTCTTTTCTGCTTCAATGTCATCAAGAAGCTTGCTGACTGCCTTTTTCGGAGCAATCAATCCTGCAATGTCGACCCATTCACCTTTACCCATCGATTGATCGGGTGCAAGCCTTTTCTGCAGGTCGCTTGTCGATGTGAAATCGATTTTTTCAAGCCGTTTTATAAGTGAGTTGCCAAGAAACTTATTGATACCTGTCTGATAAAGCTCTATACCTCTTTCAAGCGAAGCGCCCTTTATCATCATGTTATTATAGGTATATGAACCGGAGACTGACCCTGACACTGATTTTAATTTCATCAGGAGATCTCTCCCCTCAATCATTTTCCGGATTGTGTAAGGGCTGAGAAGATTGAAATTTACCTGGTCGTGCTTTACCGGGTCTCTTCTCCTGTCGCGCTGGGGCCATTTTTGTGCATCCCTGATTGTTCCCACACTCCGCAGATTAACCCCCGGAACAAGAATACTTTCGTCATTACTTTCTATAAGGTAGGAAAAAGGTAGTGATGAAGTATCCATGTTCTTGTAATGACGTCCCATAACCAGTGTGTATGGTCCGATTCTGGCAGGCCATAATACATACGAATCACTTGTTGTTTTTGAACCTCTTTCCATTATTCCCTGATGGATAGGACCAAGCTTATACATGTGGTTGCTCTGGTTCGACCCGCTGCCGGCATTCATGAATGAAAAGATACCTGCTATAAGAAGTGTAGACTTATGATGTGTAACCGTATAGGGTCCTGCAAATATTGAACATGCTTCACCGTGATATCCACCGCAGTTGGCGAAAAACAGGGAATTTTCGGCTGAATAGTGTTTCCCGAGAACACATCCCTGTCCAATGAAACATTTATCAATAAGTGTCGATTCAGTTACAATTGACCCTGAACATACTATGAAGTGCTCCATTATCACTCCCGGTCCTATGTGTACAGGATCCTCAATACAACTGTTTATTGATCCTTCATCAAGTTTTATGCTTCCCTCAATATGACTGAAAGGACCGATCCGGACATTTCTGATATGACGGCAGCTTAAGATCCTTGAGCCCCTTCCGATTGTTCCCTTATCTGAGCTTCCCGATCGGGAGTACTCGGATATCATTTCCTCCATCTTCCTGATAGCCTTTATCCTGTGACGGTAAAGTGCAATTATATATGCCTGCTGTGCAGACAACTGGTCCCAGATCCTTACCGACCTTCCGCCTGTTTCATTCAATACTGCAACCTCGGTTCCATTACCAAACGATGAAACACCTTCGGTATGAATCTTCCCGCAGTTTTTTATTATCACATCCCTTTCAATGGAGTAGTTTGCAAGATAATCACCCACGTTACTTATAAGTACATCCGAACCTATATCACAATTGTGAATATGTGCATTTTGAATACCGCTTCTGAAGCTTACCCCCGATTCCTCCGTAAATATTTTTGTAAATGTACCAAGCCTGACATCTCCGGAAAAAATAACATTCTGGCATCCGGAGGGATCAAATGAATTCATTACCTGAATTCTTGTCCACTCTTCTGAACTGCAGCCATTGGAAATAAGTTTTTCTATCTCCTGTGAGGTGAGCCTTCTGAATTTTTGAGGTTGATTCATATGGATAAGATTTAAAATCTTCTATTCCACAGTAACGGACTTGGCAAGATTTCTTGGCTGATCCACATTACAACCCCTTAGCACAGCTATATGATAAGATAAAAGCTGAAGCGGAATTACTGCTAGGATTCCTGAAAATGCAGGCAGTGTATCAGGAACCTCAATGACAAAATCGGCCATTTTTTTGATCAGTTCATCCCCTTCAGTTACAATGGCAATTACATTACCTTTCCTTGCTTTGATCTCCTGAATATTGCTTATGATTTTTTCGTAGGTGTCATCTTTTGTTGCAACAACCACTACGGGCATGTTTTCATCAATCAAAGCAATAGGACCATGCTTCATCTCTGCAGCCGGATATCCCTCTGCATGTATATATGAGATCTCCTTAAGCTTGAGAGCCCCTTCAAGCGAAACGGGGAAAAGATACCCTCTGCCCAGATAGAGGGCATTCCGGGTCTGCATGTATTTCTTTGCTAGATCAAGTACCTGTTCATTCATTGAAAGCGCTTTCTCGATCTTTGCAGGAATGGAAATCAGCTCATCTATAAGCGCTCTGTAAGTCTCTGATGATATTACACCTTTCAGGAATCCTATTTCAAAGGCCATCATTGCCAGCACCGTAACCTGGGTCGTAAATGCTTTTGTCGACGCCACCCCGATTTCAGGACCCGCATGTGTATAAACACCTGCATCAGTTTCACGGGGTATACTTGACCCCACTACATTGCAGATTCCCAGGACTTTCGCCCCCCGTTCCTTTGCCAGTTTTACAGCAGCCAGAGTATCAGCTGTTTCACCGCTCTGACTGATAGCTATAACAATATCTCCTTTTTTTATTATTGGATTCCGGTAACGGAATTCCGATGCATATTCAACCTCAACAGGGATTCTGGTATACTCTTCGAAAATATACTCTCCTAACAATCCTGCATGCCAGGAGGTTCCACAGGCAACAATTATGATTTTCTCAGACTGCGCAATACTTTCAAGAACGTTATGCAGGCCTCCCAGCATAATTCCGCTATGGTCGGGCAGCACTCTGCCCCTGAAGGTGTCATGAATAGCCCTTGGCTGTTCGTAGATCTCCTTCAGCATAAAATGAGCATATCCCTCCTTATCAATTTCCCCGATCTTCAGCTCAACCTCCTTTACCTCAGGCTCCCTGCTGCCTGTCCTTATAGTTTTAAGGATAAGTTCATCCTTTTTAACAATTGCCAGATCATCATCTTTCAGATAGATAACCCTCTGGGTATATTCCACTATCGGAGTAGCGTCGGAAGCGATAAAGTTTTCTCCTTCACCAACCCCTATAACGAGAGGACTTCCTTTCCTCGCTGCAAAGAGCCTGTCAGTCTCTTTCGTACAGATAATGACAAGACCATAAGCGCCTTCAACCCTGTTAAGAGCAAGTGTGATAGCCTGCTCAGCAGTAAGGTCCCCCTCCAGATAAAGGTGTTCAACAAGATTGGCAAGAACTTCGGTATCGGTTTGACTGTTAAACTGGATCCCTCTGCTTTCCAAATGCTTTTTTATAATTGAATAATTCTCAATTATTCCGTTATGAACAACAATAAAATTACCCTTATATGATACCTGCGGATGAGCGTTTAATTCATTAGGTTCTCCATGTGTTGCCCATCTCGTATGCCCTATCGCAACCGATCCGTTAAAATCAGTATTGTTTACCATTGCTTCAAGATCCAGGACTCTGCCCTTGCATTTGAAAATCTTTGTTTCTCCATTGACGATAGCAAGCCCGGCAGAATCATATCCACGGTATTCCAGACGTTTTAAACCGTTGAGGACAATTTCACGGGCAGGCTTTGATCCGATATAACCAACTATTCCGCACATAAGTAATTATTTTATAAAACCAGGAATTACAATACCTGATTTTGGTACATGTTGGATAGAAAAACGGTGAAATGGAATCAAATATTGCAGCAATGCAAAAGAAGGTTCTCAGGAAAGCATTTTGTCATAAAAATCATTATAGGCATCGATGTAGTTCGATTCATCCTGAAATTCAAGTAAAGGTTTATTAATTGTCCTGATGTATTTCGACAATTCCTCATTAATCTCTTCACTTCCTATAATAACGGCATCAGAGTATTTGATTGCAAGTTTTGAAACATTTATGAAATCGGGATTCTTAACTATTTTAAGGCTCTCTCCGTCTATTCCGTCATACCTGAGCTTATCAGCAAAGCTTGCCCTGAATGGAGTTTTGAAGTCATTGTCGTAGACAGAATAGATTATCTTAAAATTATGGAATAAAGGATCATCGTTGTATATGCTTCGAAGGTATACCGGAATCAGGGCAGCCATCCATCCATGGCAGTGAACTATATCAGGGGCCCATCTGAGTTTTTTGACTGTCTCAATAACACCCCTTGCAAAAAACAGTGCTCGCTCATCGTTGTCTTCAAACTCTTTCCCTGCCGAGTCCGAAACCATATGCTTCCTTTGAAAATAGTCGTCATTGTCAATAAAATAGACCTGCATTCTGGCCGACTGGATAGAAGCAACCTTTATTATCAGTGGATGATCAGTATCATCAATAATAAGATTCATCCCCGACAGCCGGATTACTTCATGAAGCTGGTTCCTTCGTTCATTTATGCTCCCGTACCGGGGCATAAAGGTTCTGATCTCTTTACCCTTTTCCTGAATACCCTGCGGGAGATATCTACCTATCTTCGATAATTTTGTTTCACCTAAATATGGAGTGATTTCCTGAGAGATGAACAATACTTTCTTGCTTTCCATTTACCTTCCTGGATATACCATTCCGTAACAAGTTGCAAAGATAATAATAAAAATTGATAAAATAATCAATACCACTTCGCCGGAATTCCCGTTTCATCTTATTTTTATTTATACAGATTGTAACTTTTAATATGTGAATTTCATTTAGGTTTGCATAAAAATAAGAGAATGAAAGTAGTCAGTTCTTCAAAAGAGCTGAAAGGATTTACAGAAAGTGCCGGACTTTCACCTTTGGGATTTATACCGACAATGGGTGCACTTCACCCCGGACACCTCACGCTGGTCCGGAATGCAATATCCATCTGTCCGCAGGTTATTGTGAGCATTTATGTTAATCCCACTCAGTTCAATGACAAAAACGATCTGAAGAATTATCCCAGAACTCTAAACAATGATCTGATAATGCTGGGCGAAGTTCTCAGAGAAAATGATATAGTTTTTACTCCCGACGATAAAGAGATTTATCCTGAAGAAGATACGAGGGAATTTCATTTCGGAAATCTGGATAAGGTTATGGAAGCATTACATCGACCGGGACATTTTAATGGTGTTGCACAGGTTGTAAGCAGGCTGTTTGATATTGTCCGGCCCGACATTGCCTTTTTCGGGCAGAAAGATTTTCAGCAGCTTGCAGTTATCAGAGATCTTGTCAGGCAAACCGGGAATAGGATAAGAATAATCGGGAACCCGATTGTCCGCGAAGAAGATGGACTGGCAATGAGCAGCAGAAATCGCCTGCTCGACAGGAGCATCAGGGAAAAAGCTGGTATAATCTACACAACAATCTTAAAGGCTTCCCGGTTGATTCCTGACCATGACATCCCGTACCTTACGGTTTTTGTTAAAACAAACATAGAAAAAGAAGAAGGCTTCAAAGTGGAGTATTTCAATATTGTCGATGAAAAAGCATTGAAGCCGGTAAAATTAAAATCTGAAATGAAGAAGGGGAAAAGGTATTTTGGCTGTATTGCTGTTAAAGCCGGGGAAATTAGACTTATAGATAATATCGAAATTCCTTTGTAATCGATAAAAAGGATACTTAAATTTGCAGCGTAATTAATTTCACAGCTTGAGATGTTTATAGAAGTACTTAAATCGAAAATACATAAAGTCACAGTTACCGAGGCAAACCTTCACTACATAGGCAGTGTTTCAATTGATGAGGATCTGATGGACGCCGCCAATATAGTTGAGAATGAAAAAGTCCAGGTTCTTAATATTAATAATGGCCAGCGCATTGAGACCTATGTGATAAAGGGAAAAAGGGGATCAGGTGAAATATGCCTGAATGGTCCAGCAGCCAGAAAAGTGGTTGTGGGTGATGTTTTAATAATAATATCGTATGCCACTATCGATTTTCAGGAGGCAAAATCATTCAGGCCTGCAATTATTTTTCCTGATACAAAAACAAATAAACTGATCTGAATTGAGAAAAGGCCTGATTCAATCCTTAAAATTTTTATCTTTTCTGGTACTGGGAGTTATTCTTCTCTGGTTTGCCTTCCGCAATGTCGAATTCAGGAAGCTTATTGAAGGATTGGGTAAGGCTGATTATAAATGGGTTCTTCTTTCACTCCTTTTCGGCTTTTTTGCATACCTGAGCAGAGCCAGGCGCTGGATGATCCTGATTCAGCCACTCGGCTACAAACCATCCTTCTCAGCGACATTCTATTCTCTGATGACCGGATATCTTGCCAATCTTGCACTGCCAAGAATCGGGGAGATAACCAGATGTGTTTCACTTGGAAGGAAAGAGAAGATCCCTGTCGACCAGCTGATAGGGACTGTAGTTATAGAAAGGACTATTGATTTCATTTCGCTGCTTTTTATAATGATTGCACTTATTATTACCCGCGGCGATCAGATAAACCAGTTCCTGAGAGCAAGTATTTTTAAACCTCTTCAGGAAAAGCTTATCAGCCTTTTTGGATTTACATGGATTATTTGGGTAATCATCTTTCTTGTCTCTTCCATTTCATTATTCTTTTTGATCAGGTACAGGAAAAACATACGTAAAATAAGGTTCTTCAGAAAGTTCTTCGACCTGGCAAGGGGAATTATTAATGGATTGAAATCTATAACAAATCTGGAGAGAAAGTGGGAGTTTATTTTCCATACAATTTTCGTGTGGGCAAACTACACGCTTATGACATGGGTAGTTGTTTTCGCTATTGAACCCACATCACATCTT
>Ga0209254_10000092_pt1 | contig 55937 bp, 44 predicted proteins | sample FrelakmetDIP11DI_FD_187148 | JGI IMG/M metagenome (GOLD analysis project Ga0209254, IMG submission 187148) | Freshwater lake sediment microbial communities from the University of Notre Dame, USA, for methane emissions studies - DIP11 DI (SPAdes)... | ecosystem: Environmental > Aquatic >...
GCGCCCGGCCGGGCCAATTGGCAGATGACCAGCCCGGCCAGGTTCTCGGCTGCGTGCTGGACCAGGGTCCCGACCAGGGTGACGGGCGAAGTCGCGCCGGTCATGCCCATGGAGATGAGCTCCGAAGGGATCCCTGCCCGGGCGCAATCGATGAGGCTCTGGGTCGTCAGGTTGCTCCATTTCAGGGGAGGGGAGGGGCAGGCGTCGAAGATGGCCAGGGGCTTGGCCCGCAGGGCCTCGGCGCTCCCCCGCACGGCGGTCAGCATGTCGCACATGGGACGAAAACCCGCTGTCTTGAACGTCCCGGTGACGACCGGCTTGCCGGAAAAGAGCAGGGCCAGGTACAGCCGGTAGGAATCGGCCACCATGTCCGGCACGTCGCCGCTGACCAGGCCTGTGCTCTGAAAGTGGAGATGGTCCAGGCCGTCCGTGACCCGGATGAAATTCACCACGTCGTCGGTGAGCGCCGCGCGCTCGACCTGGTCCCGGTAGTCCAGGATCCGGACCGCGGCCGAGCCGGGGTCGAAATGGACCTCGTCGCCTCCCACGGTGTAGGCCCGCTCTCCGCGGCGGTCGTAGAGGGTGATGGTCGAAGGCGTCGAGGCCAGGCATTTTCGTACGAGCGCGGGCGTGATGAACACCCTCCGGGCCGGCCGGTCGACCGTCATTCCGGCCTCCGCGAACAGGCCAAGGGCTTCCTCGTTCTCGACGAACATCCCCTGGCTCTCCAGGACGGCCAGGGCCTCCTCGATGATGGACTCGACCAGCTCCGGACGGAGAAGCTCGAGCTTGGGACGGACGGCGGCGCTCATGACCGCTCCTTGGCCCGAGGGGAGAGCGACAGGGCCAGCCGGACCGCGGCCAGGGCGTTTTCCGCGTAACCCTGGGCGCCGATGTCCTCAGCCCATTTTTTAGTGACGGGCGCGCCGCCCACCAGGGTCTTGAAGCTTCCGGCCAGGTTCTGCTCCCGGACCAGGCCCATGAACCGCCTCTGGTTGAGCATGGTCGTGGTGAGCAGGGCCGACAGGCAGACGAAATCGGCCTGGACGGCGCGCGCTTTGTCGATGAACGCCTGAAGCTTGACGTCCGCGCCGAGGTCGAACACCTCGAAGCCGTTGGCCGCGAACATGGCCGCCACCAGGTTCTTGCCGATGTCGTGGATGTCGCCCTCGACCGTGCCGATGACGACCTTGCCCCGCAGGACGGATTCCTGGCGCGTCCGGTCCAGCTCGGGCTTGAGCACGGCCAGGGCGGCTTTCATGCACTCGGCCGAAGTCACCAGTTCGGGAAGGAAATATTCGCCCTGCTCCCAAAGCTCGCCCACCCGGCGGATGCCGGGGATGAATCCGCGCTCCAGGGCTTCGTTGGGGTTGATCCCTTGGGCGACGGCCTGCCGGGCCAGACGCTCGGCTTCGGCCGTCCGTCCCTCGATGACGGCCGTCCGCATCAATTCGAAAATCTCGGGTGAAGACATGGGACCTCCTTAACGGAATATCGCCGCCGGTCAGCTCCAAGCCGCGAACTCCAGGGCGCCGATGAAGGCCTCCTGGAATCCGGGCTGGGACGCCAGCGAAAAATGACCGATGCCGCCCGCGAGCGACTCGAGCTTCTGCCGCGCGGTCAAGGACAGGAGAAGAAGCCTGGCCCCGGACAGGGACGCATTTCCAAGGTCGACGACCCGGGCCGGGTCGAGGGAGGGCAGGAGGCCCAGCCTCATCGCCCGGCTGAGGTTCAGGGTGCTGCCGAAAGCACCGGCGATGAAGAATTGTCTCAGGTCGGAGGCCTTCAGCCCGGCCTCTTCGAGCATCAGCCGCATCCCGGACTTGACCGCGGCCGCGGCCAGTTGAAGCTCCCGGACATCCTTCTGCTCCAGGGTCACCCCGGGCGCGACGGGAAATCGCTTCTGGGGAAGGTTGATCTGTCCGGAGGGCGTCAGGATTCCACGGCCGAGGCAGACCGCCGCCAGGTCGATCAGCCCGCTGCCGCAGATGCCCCGGGCCGGGACGTCGCCGATGGTGAACACCCGCACTTCGCCTTCATCCTCGACCCGGCAGACCGCTCCGGCCGCAGCCAGCATGCCCTGGCTGATGTTCATTCCCTCGAAGGCCGGGCCGGCGGCGGTCGACGCGACCAGGACGCGGTCGTCTTTTTTCAGGGCGATCTCGCCGTTCGTGCCCAGGTCGAGGTAGAGGAGGGGGCCGGGTTTGTCCAGAAAGCCGGAGACCATCAACCCCGCGGAAATATCCCCTCCGACAAAGCTCTTGATGTTGGGGGCGAGATAGACCCGGCCGTGTTCGGAGATGCCCAGGCCGACCTCAGGGGCGGACATAGCCGGGAGCACGGAGAACACCGGGCTGAACGGGGCGATTGCCAGGGTGTCGATGGCCGCTCCGGTCAGCAAGTGGTTCATGGCCGTGTTTCCGGCGATGACCGCCTCGAAGACGTCGTCGGGACGCAAGCCGTTTCTGTCCAGCAGGGCGGACGTCATCCGGTTCAAGTCTTTGATGATCGCCGCTCGAAGGCGGTCGGCCTTGGCCGGCTCGGAGAACGCCAGGCTGATCCGCGAGACGACGTCAGCGCCGTAGGCCGCCTGACTGTTCAGGGCTGTTTCGGAATCCAACACTCGGCCCGAGAACAGATCCACCAGGTCCATGACCAGGGTGGTCGTGCCCAGGTCCACGGCCAGCCCGAAAAGCCGGGACGCGGTATCGCCCGGGTCGAGGGCCAGGATCTCCCGGTCCCTGTATAGAACCGCGGTCATCCTCCCTTTCGCCTGTTTCCAGAGGGAGGAAAGCCCGCGGACGGCTTCCAGGGAAAGGTCCGGCCGCGGAATCCTCAGGCCGCCGGCCAGGATGTCGATGAGCGCTTCCGGCCGGGCCAGGCCGGGAGGCGCGAGTTCCATCGCGAATTTTTTTACCGCCGGGTCAAAATCGGACGGCATCTCCACTCCCCGGGAGAGGATCGGCATCCTCTGAAGGACCGAGCTCTCCGGGATCGAGATGCGGACGGAACCCTGGAGCTCGTAAAGACAGGCCAGCCGATGTTTGGCTCCGAAACCGATCCGCTCGAGTAGGCGTCTTTCGCCGTCCTGAAAGTCCGGCAGGGCGCCCTCCACGATCTCGACGGCGCACTTGCCGCACAGGCCGCGGCCGCGGCAGTAGGAGCTGAGCGGAAGGCCGGCTTCGTCCAGGACGTCGGCCAGGCGGCGGCCCCGGGAGGCTTTGATCTTGCCCCGGCGGGAGATGATCTCGACGGTGATTGCCATGGTCAGGCCCCTAAGTTATTATGTCTTGCTGAAATTTACAAGCCCGAGCAAACGACCGTGACATCTTGGATCGCGCTGGCCCTGCTCTCCGGATTCCTCATGGCCGTGGTCAACATGATCGACCGGTATGTCCTGACCCGGCTGGTCGAGAGGGCCGTCGTCCCGCTGGTCGTGCTGGGAGTCGTCGGCGCCGGACCCGGCCTCGTCATCCTGGCCTTGAAAGGCAGCGGCGGGCTCTCCGGGCTCCGGCTGCTGACAGGCTTGGCCGCGGGGCTGGCCTTCCTGGCCATGGGCTATTTCTATTTTCGGGCCGCCCAGATCGAGGAGATCTCCCGGGTCGTGCCCTTGTTCTACCTGTCGCCCGTCCTGGTCGCTTTCCTCGCCCATTTTTTCCTGGGCGAGAGGCTGTCGTTTCCCAAGTACGCCGGAATGTTTCTCATCCTGGCGGGCGCCGTCCTGCTCGCGGCGCGCCGGTCGGCGGGACTCAGGCTTGGGCCGGCCTTCGGGCTGATGGCCGCGGCCGCGGCGGCCTTAGCGGCCTACAGCCTGGCCACGGGATATCTGCTGCGCTTCGCCGATTTTTGGACCGTGTTCGGCCTGTCGCGCCTCGGCCTGTTCCTGGGGACGATCCCGGTGTTCCTCAAGCACAGGCGGGCCATCAAGAGCGAGCTCTCCGGCCGCCGGGGACTCAAGGTCGCGGCGCTCATGGCCGGCAACGAAGGATTGGCTTTGGCCGGGAGCTTGTTTTTCACCTTGGCCGCGTCCCGAGGGCCGATCTCTCTCGTGACGACGCTCGCTTCCACTCAGCCGCTGTTCGTTTTCGTCCTGAGCCTCATCCTGGGCGTCGTGGCGCCGCGAGTTTTCCGGGAGGATGTCGGCCTGCCGACTCTGGCCTTGAAGCTCGGCGCTTTAGCGGCGATGTTCGCCGGGATGATTCTGGTGACCTCATGAGGAAATGCCTTCCGACAAATGGAGAAGAGCATGACTGAGCCTTCAGCTTTGAGAAACCTCGGACGGACCGGCCTGAGCGTTTCGGCCATCGGGCTCGGCTGCTGGCAATTCAGCCGTGGCCGTGGGTTCGGCGCCAAAGTCTGGACCTACGTGGAGCTCGGTGAGGCCGAAGAGATCGTGAGACTGAGCCTGGAAGGCGGGGCGAACTGGTTCGACACGGCCGAGGCCTACGGCTTCGGAGAGTCGGAGCGGGTCCTGGCCCGCTCCCTGAAGAACTTGAAGCGCGCGGCTGGAAGCGTCGTCATCGCCACCAAGTGGTTTCCGATCTTCCGCCGGGCGTCCTCCTTGGCCGCCTCCATTGGACGAAGGCTCGAGAACCTGGACGGCTATCCCATCGACCTGTACCAGGTCCATAATCCCTACTCGTTCTCCCGGGTGGAGACGGAAATGGCCGTCCTGGCCTCGCTCGTGAAACGTGGCCGGATCGGGCACGTCGGGGTGAGCAATTTTACGGCAAGCCAGATGAGACGCGCCGCCGCCGCCCTCGGCCGGTTCGGCTTGTCGCTCGCCTCGAACCAGGTCCGGTACAGCCTCCTCGACCGCCGCATCGAAACGAACGGCGTCCTGGACTCCGCTCGGGAATTGGGGGTCACGATTATCGCCTATTCGCCCTTGGCCCAGGGCCTGCTTTCCGGTAAGTTCCACGACGACCCCGGACGGATCAGGAGGAGAGCAGGCTATCGCCGGTTCACGCCCGCTTTCAGGCCCAAGGCGCTGGAGCGGAGCCGTCCCGTCATCGAGGCGGTCAGGAGGGTCGCCATCCGGCACGGGGCCTCCCCATCCCAGGTCGCCCTGAGCTGGGTCATTCACAACCAGGGGACGATCGTCGCAGCCATCCCCGGCGCCACGACTCCGCAGCAGGCCGGGGATAATATCGGAGCTCTCGGCCTCCGGCTGTCTCCCGAGGAACTGAACGATCTCACCGAGGTCTCAGCCGGGTATCGAAGCTGAACGGACGGACTGCGGCTGGTCCCGCAGGCCGGCCGGGACGTCCAACTTGCCTATCGTTTCCCAGTATGGTAATCGTATTCATCTATGACGAAAAATCACGATGTTACGCTTCAGCAAGGAGGCTCCATGCGCCGCCGTCATATCATCATAGTCTTGGCTGTGTTCGGTTTCACGCTCTCCGTCCTGGTCCAGGCCGGGCAAAAAACAGCGCCCGCCCCGGCCTTGACCGAAGGCCTACTCAAGGCCTTGAGCTTCCGGTCGATCGGCCCCACCCGGCCGAGCGGCCGGTTCGTGGACTTCGCCGTGCCGCTCCAGGCGCCGAATACGTTCTATGCCGCGACTGCCACGGGCGGGCTCTGGAAAACGGTCAACAACGGGCTGAGCTTCACTCCGCTCTTCGAGGGAGAGTCCGTGTTTTCCATCGGCGACATCGCCGTGGCCCCGTCCCAGCCCGAGGTCCTATGGGTGGGGACCGGAGAGGCCAACAATTCCCGGAGCACCTACTGGGGAGACGGCGTTTACAAGTCCGCGGACGCCGGCCGGACCTGGCGTAATATGGGACTGGCCGAATCCCATCATATCGGACGGGTCGTCATCCACCCGACCGACCCGAACATCGTTTATGTCGCGGCCATGGGGCATCTATATTCTGAGAATGTCGAGCGGGGCGTCTACAAGACGACGGACGGCGGGGCCACCTGGGCCCAGTCCGCTTTTCGCGCTCCGGACGGCCGGGCCGTCGGATGCATCGACCTCGCGATGGACCCCAAGAATCCCGACGTGCTCTACGCCGCCGCCTATGACCGGCTACGCCAGCCCTGGACATACCGGATCGGAGGCCCGGGGAGCGGCATCTGGAAATCCGTCGACGCAGGCCGGACCTGGTCCAAGTTGGACAAAGGACTGCCGACAGGCCTCCTCGGCCGGATCGGGCTGGCGGTCTACGCCCAGAATCCCAACATCCTCTACGCCGCGGTCGAGAACGTCAACAAACCCGGCCTCGACGACGCCCGGCGATGGCAGGAGATCCGGGAGGGCAAGCCGAGCGCGGGGATGATCGACGGCCAGGTCTACCGGTCCGACGATGCCGGAGCGAGCTGGACCAAGGTCAGCCCGGACGGCCGAAGCATCGGCGGCAATCCCGGATACTACTACGGACAGATCATCATCGACCCCCGGGACGAAGCGCACGTCTATGTTCTGTCGGTCATGGTCTACGAGACCAAGGACGCCGGGAAGAACTGGAATCCGGTCGCCTTCCGCTTCGGCGGAGACAACCACGCCCTGTGGATCGACCCGGACGATTCCCGCCACATGCTGCTGGGCTACGATCACGGGATGGGCATCACCTATGACGCCGGTCAAAACTGGCTTCATCCCGACAACCTGCCCCTGACCCAGTTCTATGCCGTGGACGCCGACCTGTCCTATCCCTACCGGGTGGCCGGCGGGACCCAGGACAACGGCTCCCACGTCGGCCCGAGCACGACCCGGAGCGGCCGGCCGGTCCGCCTCGAGGACTGGACGACGGTCGGCGGGGGAGACGGCATGTACAATGTGTTCGACCGCGCCTCAGGCCGCACCCTCTACACGGAGTCCCAGTTCGGCGTCCTGCGGAGGCTGGACCTCGTGACGGGCGAGGCCCGGAGCATCCAGCACCCCAAACCGGAGCTGCGCTGGAACTGGTGTGCCCCGGTGGTCGTTTCCCGCCATGACCCCAACGTGATCTATCACGGGGCGAACGTCCTTCTCAGATCATCCAACCGCGGGGAGTCCTGGCAGGAGGCGAGCCCCGACCTGACGTCCAATGACCCGACGAAACTTGCTTCGGGCAAGGGCGGCGACGGCAACATCCAATACTGCACGATCACGACCATCGCCGAATCCCCGCTCGTCCGGGGACTGTTGTGGGCGGGGACGGACGACGGCCGGGTGTGGCTGACCAGGGATGACGGCCTGACCTGGACCCGGCTCGACGACAAGATCGCCGGGAACCCGGGCTACTGGATCAGCCGCGTGGAGGCGTCCTCTTCCGACCCGGCCGCGGCCTATGTGTCCTTCACCGGCTACCGGCAGGACGACTTTCGTCCGTTCATCTACAGGACGACGGACTACGGCCAGACCTGGACGTCCATCGCTTCGAACCTTCCCCCCGGTCCGGTCAACGTGATCCGGGAGCACTCCCGGAACCCCCTCGTCCTGGCCTGCGGCACGGAACTGGGAGTCCGGGTGTCCATCGACGGCGGCCGGACCTGGGTCCGGATGGCGGCAGGCCTTCCCGCCCAGCCGGTTCACGACCTGCTCATTCACCCCCGGGAAAACGAGCTCGTGGCCGCCACGCATGGCCGCGGAATCTACATCGCCGATATCGCTCCCCTGGCCGAGCTTTCAGGCCCGGTCCTGGCCGAGGATGTCCATCTCTTCTCCGTCAAGCCCCGGGTCAAGTGGGCTCCGGAGCTCGAAACTCATTCGAGCTACGCCAACTATCCGGGCCAAAGCCAGCCCAATGGAATGACCGTGTATTACCTGCTGAAAAAACCCGCCAAGAGCGTCAAGCTCAAGGTGTACCAGGGACAGATGCTGCTCAACGAGCTCACGGCTCCGGCCGAGGCCGGGCTGAACAAGGTCCTGTGGAGCATGACCTCTCGACGGGAACGGACGGCCGAGGAGAAAAAGGCCTTCCAGGAGCGGATGAAGCGCCTGGCGGAATTTTCGCGCTTCGCCGGGCCGGTCGACCCGAACTACGAGTCTCTGCCCGTCGGGGCAGGGGAGTACCAGTTCGTGCTGACGGTGGACGGCAGGGACTTCACGGCCCCGGGCTCTCTGCTGGCGGATTCCTGGACCAGGCGATAGGGGGAGGGTGAGCCGTGATGCGAACGTTTGATTCCATCGGCCTGGGCATCCCCTCCATCCTTCTTCCCCGGGACGGCACCGACCTCGGCCGGTGGGCCGTGATCGCCTGCGATCAGTTCACTTCGGAAGAAGGCTACTGGCGAGATGTCCGGTCGCTCGTGGGCGGGGAGCCCTCCACCCTCAACCTGATCTATCCCGAAGTCTACCTGGGGGAGCCCGACCCGGACGCCCGCATCCAGTCGATCCGATCGTTCATGGCCCGCTACCAGGACGAGAGCGTGTTTGTCGAACGGACGGGGTTCGTCTATGTCGAGAGGCGGACCGGCCGGCGGACGCGGCGCGGACTGCTGGCCTGCGTCGACCTGGAGCGCTACGATTACAGCCGAAGCTCGCGAAGCCTCATTCGGGCCACCGAGGGCACGATCCTGGAGCGCATCCCCCCCCGGGTGAGGATCCGGGAGGGGGCGCCGCTCGAGCTGCCCCACATCATGGTCCTCTTTGATGACCCGGACGATACGGTCATCGGTCCGCTGGAACGGGCCCGCGCGATGCACGATAAATTGTATGATTTCGAGCTGATGATGGGTTCGGGGCGCCTGGCCGGATTCCGGGTGACCACGCCGGAGCTGGAGAACGGAGTCGCACGCTGCCTGGAGCGTCTGGCCGACCCGGGACTCTTCGCCCAGAGATACGGCTTGGCCCCGGGATCGCCCGTTCTGTTGTTCGCCATGGGTGACGGCAATCATTCCCTGGCCACGGCCAAGGCCATCTGGGAAAAGACCAAGGCTAGCGCCTCCAGCGCCGCGGCCGTCCTGACCAGTCCCTTGCGCTATGCCCTGGTCGAGCTAGTGAATCTCTACGATCCGGCCCTGCAGTTCGAGCCCATCCACCGCGTCCTGTTCGACCTGGCGGAGCCGTCCGGCCTGGTCAAGTCCTTCGAGGAGAGCTTCGGCGCCGGATTCCGCCTGACCAGGGTGTCAGGACTCGAGGCGATGGCCAAGGAGGTCGACGGCCAGCAAGGACTGTCCCACAAGGTCGGAGTGATCTCCGCCTCGGGCTACGCGGTTGCGGAATTCAGCCGGACGGACTTCGTCCTGCCGGTGGGCACCCTCCAGAATTTCCTGGATCGGTACCTGGCCGCCCGCGGGGCGCGGTCTGTCGATTACGTGCACGGGACCGAGGCCGTGGACGCGCTCGGCCGCCGGCCGAGCAACGCCGGATTGTTCCTGCCGGCCATGAACAAGACCGACCTGTTCAAGACCGTGATCCTGGACGGAGCTCTGCCCCGCAAGACGTTCTCCCTGGGAGAGGCCAAGGACAAGCGGTTCTACATGGAGGCGAGAAGCCTGGTCTAGGAGTCGGACATGTCCGAGAAAAAGCGCCGCGCTTTCCTGGAGTCGCCCATCGGTTGGCTGACGGTCGCCGAATGCGGAGGCGCGGTGGCCGAGGCATTTTTCATGGACAAGCCTCCCCGCGCCAAGCCGGACTCAAGCCCGTGCCTGGATGATTGTCTCGGGCAGCTGAGGGAATATTTTTCCGGACAAAGGCGCGCCTTCGCCCTGAGGCTCGACCCCGCGGGCACGGCTTTTCAAAGCCGGGTCTGGGAGGCCGTCCTCAAGATCCCGTTCGGGCGAACCTCGACCTACGGAGCGATCGCCCGGTCTCTCGGGAACCGGAACGCCGTCAGGGCCGTGGGCGCAGCCAACGGCCGGAATCCGATCCCGGTCATCATTCCCTGTCATCGCGTCGTCGGAAGCTCCGGGGCGCTGGTCGGCTACGGCGGCGGCTTATGGCGAAAGGAGTGGCTTCTCCGCCATGAGGGCGCTCCAGGCTACGGACGCGAGGGGGCGGGACAGATGAAGCTCGCTTTCAAGAAGGGGTGAAAACCATGCGCTCTATCCGGTCGCGCGGCGCAGCCTTCGCGCTGATCATGGGCTTGGCAGTTTCCGGGGTCTCGGCCTTCGGTCCGGGCCCGTCCGATCCGGCCGAACTCGAAGCGTTCATCGACGGCCTCCTCGCCGGCCAGATGAGAGCCTATCACATCGCCGGAGCCGTTTTCAGCCTGGTCAAGGACGGGAAGGTCATGCTGGCCAAAGGCTACGGCCTGTCCGACGTGGCGGCCCTAAGGCCCGCGACAGCCGACGGCACTCTCTTCCGCTGCGCCTCGATATCGAAGCTCGTGACCTGGACCGCGGTCATGCAGCTCGTCGAACAGGGGAAGCTCGACCTCAAGGCCGACATCTCCGCGTATCTCCCGGAGCTGGGGATACCGAGGACGTTCCCCGAGCCTATCACCCTTGAGCACCTGATGGCCCATTCGGCGGGGTTCGAGGACCTGGCCTCGGGCATCGGCACGCTCGATGAGCGGGGGCTCCTGCCGCTGGATGTCTATCTGAAGGCATACCTGCCCAGGCGAATCTATCCGCCGGGGCGTGTGACCGCCTATTCCAACTATTCGACCGCCCTGGCCGGAGCGATCGTAGCCAAGGCGTCAGGCCTGCCCTTCGAGGATTATGTGCAGCGGGCTATTTTCGAGCCCCTGGCTATGAGCCGCACGACCTTCCGCCAGCCGTTGCCCCCGGCCCTGGCCGGCGATGTCTCCAAGGGTTACCGCTACGACCAGGGCGCCTTTCGGCCCGAGGACTTCGAATACATCAACGTCGGACCGGCCGGGGCCATGAGCTCCACGGCTGCGGACATGGCCCGGTTCATGATCGCCCATCTCCAGAACGGCGAATATGAGGGCCGGCGGATCCTCGGCCAGGAAACTGCCCGGCGGATGCACGAGCGCCATTTTGGGAACGACCCCCGCGTCACGGGCAACGCCCACGGGTTCTGGGAACGGCGGCTGAACGGCCTCCGCTGGATCAGCCACGGCGGCGACACCCTGCTGTTCCATTCCTACTTGATCCTCTGTCCGGAGCAGAACATCGGTTTTTTCGTTTCCTTCAACACGATCACCGGCGCGGGAAACGCCCGGGAGGAGCTCCTCCAGGCCATCCTGGACCGCTACTATCCCCAGGACGGCCTCCCCGAGCCCGTCCCGAACCCGGCTTTCAAGGAGAGGGCGCGGCCTTTGGAAGGCGTGTACGGACTCTCCCGGACAGCGGTCTCAAACTATGAGAAAGCCCAGGACCTCCTGTTCAACATCCGGATCAAAGCCACTCCGGAGGGAAGGCTTGTGACCTACCTTCCGTTCGGCCTGGGAGCCCGGCAATGGCGGCCGGTCGAGAAGCTCGTCTTCCGGGAAGTGGGCGGACAGGACCGGTTGGTGTTCGCCGTCGATGAGCGGGGCGAGGTCACCGGCGCTTTCCTCGATTCCAACCCCCTGTTCGGCCTGGTCAAGCGTCCTTGGTACAGGTCGCCCGCTCTCCATTGGGCCTCGGCCGGAGCGGCCGCCCTGCTCTTCCTTTCAGCGCTGCTCTGGCCCCTCGGAGCCGTCGTCCGATTCCTATTCAGGGAACCGGCGGGCGGAGCAAGAAAGTCTTGGCTCCTGCGCCTCCCGGCCCTCCTGATGAGCCTCCTCTTCCTAGGCTTCATCGCCGGCTTGGCTGCGGCCTTGAGCCGGCCGGAGACCATCCTGGCCGGCGCGCCCGCTCTGCTGAAACAGGCCCGCGTTCTCGCCCTGGCGGCCTTCGCCGCCTTGGCCGCCGCCGCCTGGGCCGCGGTCCGGGCCTGGAGGGGAAAATACTGGACCCGTCCGGGACGGGTCCACTACACGCTCGTCGTCCTGGCCGGCGCCGTTTTCAGCGCTTTCCTGCTGTACTGGAAGCTGCTCGTTTTTTCCCCCTGAGCCTTGGGGGCCGCGTCCGACGGCCCAAGCGCCGGGCGGTGGGGGCCAAAGCCAGGCCGCCCCGGACCGTGCAGCGCAGCTCAGCCGGAAGCATCCGTCCCGAGGCCAGGACGGCATCGACCGTCTCATCCAGAGGAATGGGGTTCCGGTATCCGCCCAGGACCAGGTCGGCGCAGACGAACGCCGAAGACGCTGCGACGGCGTTGCGCGTATGGCAGGGAATTTCGCACAGCCCCTGCACAAGGTCGCAGGCCGAGCCCATCGTGTTTTGGAACGAAACAGCCGCTGCGTCACAGGCTTGAAGCGCTGTCCCCCCGGCTGCGTCCACCGCCGCGGCAGCGGCCATGGCGCCGGCCGCCCCGATTTCCACCTGGCAGCCCGCCGTCTCCGCGGCAAAGGTCGCCCGCCGGGCGACGATAAGACCCACGGCGGCCGCGGCGAACAAGGCCATGGCCGTATGCTCCAAGTCCAGGCCGAGCTCCATGTTCAGGGTCGCCGCGACCGCGGCCAGGACTCCGGCCGAACCTCCCGTAGGAGCGGCGCAGACGGTCCCGCCGCTCGTTGAGACATGCATCGCGGCCAGGGCCCGGGCGGCGGTTCGGGTATGGATCCCTCCCACGGCGACCCGGCCCAGGCGCTCCGCGTTCAGGACGAGCCCGGCGCTGGGACGGAGCAGTTTCATTCGGAGGCCTTTCCCGGACAGACCCCGGTCCACGGCCAGGCGCATGACCTTATAGCGGGCGAGCATTTCGGCCAGGGCCGCTTCTCTAGAAAGCGCGAGGAGCCGGGACTCATAAGCCAGGCCGAGCTCACCCAGAGTCACGGTTTTCTTCCGGGACAAGCGAATGATATCCGCGGCCGAAGTGAATAGCGGCGTTCCGCGTTCGATGAAAAACACAGGCTCGGCCAGGCGGAAAGAGATGAGCCCGTCTAGAACGAGTATCTTCCGGAGCAGGGGAGGGGGGAGGGGGTCTGCGCTCCGGATCACGGCCAGGCTGCGGCCATCAGCAGCCGACCAGGCCGGCCGGAGCTTTGGGCCCAGATCCCTTATAAGGAGCGCGGTCAAGCGGCGGACTGATCGGCCGTCGACTTCAATGAGGATGACATGGCTCTTGCCGTTGAGCTCGACCTTCCAAGGCCCGACCCGGGTGATGCCGACGGCTCCGCCTCCGGTCGATTTGGCCTCGACGGCGAGGATTTCTCCCGACTTGGCGCTGAGGTCAAGACGGACGAAATTGGGGTGGTCGGCCCGCTCGAGACGCCCGACTCGGAAGGCGATCTGGATACCGCGGCGTGAGGCTTCGGCCAAGGCCCTGGGGAAACGCCTGTCCGAAAGAGCCCAGCCGAGAAGCCCTGCGGCGAAAGCGACGTCCGAGGACTGGGCCCGGAACACCCGGGCATAAGACCCGGCCGAGTCGAACCGGACCAGCACTCGTTCCGGTTGTAGTCCCAGCAGCGAACGGGCCAGGCGGCCGATGTGAAAGGACCCGGCCGTGTGCGAGCTCGAAGGCCCGGGCATGACCGGCCCCAGGACATCGTTGAAAATGCTCGGCGCAATCATCTTCTCATCCATGCTACACATTCGTGAGTTCGAAGACAAGGGTCCGCGGTTTTTTTTGTGGCGAGCGCGGGGAGGGAGAAACGCGAAGCGGGTTCCCCCTCCCAGTTGACTCGGCCGGCCGCCTGGGCTACGCTTGAGGCCGGCCGATCGCGGCGCCCCGCCGGCGGAATCGAGAGGGGAGGGCTGCGATCCGGAAGGAGGCTGCGATGTCCCTTTCGATGAAAAGCCCGGCCTTTGCCGACGGCGACCCGATTCCCAAAAAGCATTCGTGCCAAGGCGAGGACGTATCTCCGGCCCTGACCTGGGACGGAATCCCTGCCGAGGCCAAGAGCATCGCTCTCATCGTCGACGACCCGGACGCGCCCGGAGGAACCTGGGTCCACTGGCTGGCCTACAATATTCCCCCCTCAACCCAGGGGCTGCCCGAGGCCGTGCCCGGCCGGAAGGTCGGCGAAGACGGGATGAAGCAAGGCCGGAATGATTTCGGACGGATCAGCTACGGAGGTCCGTGCCCGCCTCCCGGAAAGGCTCACCGCTATTTCTTTAAAATCTATGCTTTGGATGCGATTCTCGACTTGGAGGCGGGCGCGTCCAGAGCCCAACTCGAAGCGGCCATGAAGAGCCGAATCCTGGCCGAAGGCCGCTTGGTGGGCACGTTCCGCCGCTGAAGCTCATCCGGGTCCCAGGGCGGGCATGGCCGTTTCGGCCGGCCGCTCTCCCGCGCGCTGGAATCCGGCCCGGGCCTCCGGTTCTCACCCCTCGGCCCGCGCGAGGTCATCACGTCTCATCTTTCCCTTCCGCTCAAAATGCTCCCGGGAGGCGATGGCTCTGCTGAGGGAGTCCGGTCCATAATATTTCGTGCCTTGGACCGAGGCGGAGAGAGCTCGAAGGGAGGGCGAAGACCGTCGTTCGGGGGTGTGAGCATGAATCACTGGAGACGACGCCTGACGGCCGCGGCCGTCTGTGCGGGAATCTTGTTCCTTCCGTCGCTCGGAGAATCCGCGGCCGCCTCAGCCGGGCGGACCGACACCGAAGCCGTCGTCGATACGCCGCTGCCCGAAAACACCCTGTCCGGCGTCTCCCTCTCCGGCGGGTGGGATGATTACCGTCTGTTCTCGCCCTTCACTCCCGCTCCATCGGCCGGGACTCCGGCCGTCCTTCCGGTCCGGCCCAGCTTCTGGCGGACGGCCGAGAATTCGCTCTTCGCCGGGACCCTGGTCAGCTTCGCCGCGCTGAACGTGGCGGATTATCTCCTGGTGCGGGAGAGGCAGAAATATCCGGAGCTGGGAGAGGTCAACCCCATCCTGGGGCCTATCGTCAAGAATCCCTGGACGTTCGCCCTGTACAAGATCGGGACCGTCGCTTTGAACAGCATCAGCCTGGCCAGCCTGCACCGGTTCGACAAGCCGGTCGGCTGGGCCATGAGCCTGGTCACGAACCTGCTCATGGCCCTGACCGTGTCCAGTCTGTCCGACGAGCTCGACGCCGTCCGGAGTCGCTGACCCTCAGCGGATCATCCTCCCGGCCCGCTCCGATGCCGTCCTATTTTACTGTATTCCTATGGGAATATGTGATTCATAGGGCGTCGCTCGACGACGGCCTCGGCTTGGACTTGTCTTTCCAATAGAAATAGGCCGGCAATCCCAGGAGGATGATGACGATGCCGATGAGCGAGCGGCCGGTCTCGGCGACCAGCCGGTTGACAAAGACAGCCAAATTGATGGCCACGAACAGGCCCGGCAGGACGGGATATCCCCAGACTCGGTACGGCCTCTTGAGGCCTGGCTTCTTCGCTCTGAGGACGAAGACCGCCAGGCCCGTCGCGGCGAAGAACAGGACCAGGGCGAACACCACGTATTCGATCAGGGCCTGAAACTGGCCGGACAGGCATAGCAGGGAGGACCACAGAGCTTGACCGATAATCGCCTTCGAAGGAACCCTGTGGCGGGGGTGAATCGTATTGAAACCGCTGAAAAACAGCTTGTCCCGGGCCATGGCCAGGGACACCCGAGGCCCGAAGACCAGGTTGGCGCTGAGACAGCCGAAGATCGTCGCCGCGATCACTCCGGCCATGATCCCGGCCCCGCCCGGGCCGAACAGCCGGCCGGCCGCCGCTTCGCCGATGCGCTCCAGGCCGGCCATCTCCGTCACGGGCATTGACAGGAAATAGATGAAGTTCAGTATCCAGTAGACCAGCGTGACGGTCAGGGTTCCCACGAGCAGGCTGAGGGGCAGGTTTCGCTCCGGACGTTTGACCTCCTCCGCCGTGCAGCTGACCGCGTACCAGCCGTCATAGGCCCATAGGACCGTGACTAGCGCCAGGCCGAACCCTGTCAAGCCGAACGAGCCTTCGCCCCAGGAGATCCGCTCCCAGGCAGGCCCTCCGGGCTGACGGGCCAAGGCCAGGAACCCGGCCGCGGCAAATAGCCCCACGCCCAACAGGCGGATGACCGTGAAAATGTTCTGGATGGTAACGCCGAGCCTGAGGCCGTAATAGTGGGACGCGCTGAGGGTCAGGATCGCCCCTACGGCTAAGAGCTGTCCGGGAGTCAAGCCCCAGGTCATAATGCCCAGGTCAAGGCGAAACAGCGGCCGGGCAAATGCGGGAGAGATGAACGGGCCGACGTAGTCGGCGAAGGCCACGGCCAGGGCCGCGACGCCCCCGCATTGGATGATCAAAAAGAAGACCCAGCCGTAGAGGAATCCGGACGCCGGGCCGTAGGCTTCGCGCAGGTAGAGGTATTGTCCGCCCGCCCGGGGGAACATCGCTCCGAGCTCGCCGAAGGTCAGCGCTCCGCTCAAGGTGATGAACCCTCCGACGAGGAATACGCCCAGGATCAGGAGAGGGGAGGGGAGCCTGGCGGCGACCAGTCCGGTCGTCATGAAGATCCCGGAACCGAGCACGGCGCCGATGACGAGGAAAGTGGAATCCATAAGCCCAAGGCGCCGGAGAAGAGTGGGCTGATCCCGGCCGGGTTCGGATATACGCTTGGTTTTGCGCTTCATGAAATTCTTATAATATATTGATAATAATAGATTTAGATAGATATTTCATTGCTGCTTTTTGGCCGTCCTCTCTTGCTCGTTCGAAGATTATCTGATTTCCGCTTGAGTTGCAACACTCTCTTTTTTCCGCAAGGCCAAGTCTCAATGTATTGTCGGCCGGCCGACATAAAATAAATCTTGAATTGCCGGCTCCGATTTTATATTTTAATCATACGGACGACACAACAATCATGAATCATAGCCGGAGGATGAGTTGATCATTGCCGTGGCCAACCAAAAGGGCGGAGTCGGAAAAACCACCACGGCCTTGAACACGTCCGCCGCGCTGGCGCTCATGGGGAAACAGACCCTTCTCATCGACACAGACCCCCAGGCGCACAGCACGATCTCCTGCGTGAACAACCCGGACCAGGTCGACAAGTCCGTTTATGATGTCATGATGAACCCGGGGTTGAAGCTCGAATCGGTCATCCTGCCCTCGACCATTCCCGGCATGGACGTGGCCATCGCCAAGATCTCCATGGCTAAGCTCGAAGCTTCCTTGACCGGGGAAATCGACGGGCATTACAGGCTCAAAGAGGTCATCGAGCCGGTCAAGAGAAAGTACGAATATATCTTTATCGACACGCCGCCCACGCTGGGGCTGATCACGGTGAACGCGCTCGTGGCATCGACCCATATCCTGATCCCGATCCAGTCGTCCTACCTCAGCCTGGAGGGGACGGACGATCTTCTGGAGACCATCGAGAAGATCAAGCGCGTAGCCAACCCGAGGCTGGAGATCATCGGGGTCCTGATCACCCTCCATGACCAAAGGACCAACATTTCCAAGGACGTTGTGGAACGGATCAATAAGGTGTTCGGGAACAAGGTCTTCAAGACGACGATCTCCAAGAGCGTCAAGCTCGAAGAAAGCCCCGCCTACAAAGAGTCGATCTTTACGTTTGCCGCCAGCTCGATCGGGGCGGCCCAATACCGTAAAGTCGCCGAGGAGCTGATGAAACGTGCCAACAAAGCCTAAAAAAACCGGACTGCCCGAAACCCTGGCCATGAGGCATGACCCCCATTTCGTGGAGCTGCTTAGCTCGCGTTCCAAGGGGCCGATCATCCGGATGATCTCCCTCTCCAAGATCGACCCCAACCCGCGCCAGGCGAGGAACGAAATGGGGGATATCACCGAGCTCATGGCCTCCATCAAGTCCAAGGGGGTCCTGGAGCCGATCCTGGTCAGGCCCATGGGCGAGCGCTACGAGCTCATCGCCGGGGAGCGCCGATTCCGGGCGTCCCGGAACCTGGGAATGAGCGAGCTCCCGTGTATCGAGATGAACGTGGATGAGCGCGAAGCTATGGAGTTGTCGCTTATCGAGAACCTCCAGCGCAAGGACTTGGACGCATTCGAGGAGGCGGACGGTCTCAACGCGCTCATCGAAATCTACGACTACACGCACGAGCAGATATCGGACAAGATCGGCAAAGCTAGGTCGACGATTACCGAGATCATAAACATCAGCAAGATCCCGCCCCAGGTGAGGCTGGCCTGCAAACAGGCCCAGATCATAAGCCGCAGCGTTCTCATAGAGCTCTCGAAGTTCAAGAATCCGGCCGATATGGAAAAGATCATCCGGGAGATCAGCGAACGCGGTCTGAAAAGGGCTGATACACGGGACTTGACGAAAGAATTCAAGGACCGTGAAAAGAAAGGAAGCAAGCCGAAAAGATATACATTCAATTATTCGCCGGCAGAGGGCGACAAATACAAGCTGAAGATAGAATTCAAGAAGGCCGGGGCGAGCAAAGACGAAATCATACGGATTCTTGAAGAAATCATAGAAAATCTCAGGAAAAGATAAGAAGACAAAGGAATAATGAGCTATTTGTCATAAATATTAGTTGACATAATATATCTTATACGACTCAATTGCCGGCCTCCTTCCAGCCTTTTCTTTTTCAATAAGTTATGGGGATTCACATCCTGTGAATATCGGAATGCCTTGGATTTCGTTAAGTGTGGAAAACTCGGATTTCCGGGGTTTAGAGAATCCGACCGCCGCAGGCCGGACAGCGGAACGACCTCAAACCCATCTCCAAACCCTTCTTAAAAGCGCACTGCGGGCATGAGATCTTGCTGCATTCCTCGCATTGTCCCGCCTGGATATCCGATTGCCCGCTCACTCTTCCGGCGGGGCGCGAAGAAATCGGAGTTGAGGCCAGTATGGCTCCGCAGAAGGCGCACGTGCCGGATTCCGCCTTGATCTTTTTTATCCGCTTGTCTCTGCTTCGGCCGCCGTTTTGCCGGTAGTAATCCATGAAGTTATCGCCGGATTTCCTCCTCTGGCGCCTTTCCGCTTGGCGCATCATTTCCCCGATCAGGATGATGACCGCCCCGGCGACCAGGCCGGTCATGATGACCGGGATGAAGCTGGAGTCGAACTTATTCCAAAACGGCAGACCGAGGCCGGCCAGGATCAGGATTCCGACTCCTAGCAGAAAGATGATATTTCCTAGACTATACATGGAAATCCTTCATCATTAGAACGCCGCCCTTTTGCCTCCTCCGGGCACTATTCATATCATGTCCGATAAAGAAAATCAATCCTCTTTCTTGGTTTCCAGGCGCTCGGACAGGTGCATCCAGGCTTCGAGCTCCGCTTAAAAATTTATGGGGACAGATACAGGGCTGGTGAGTTTCAGTACGTTTGTGATCCGCAGCCGGGACAGCGCCGCGAGTCGCGGCCCATCTCTTTCCCCTTCAGGTCGGAACAACGGCCGCAGGCGGTTTTTCCGCAACTCAGGCAGCGGTTAAAAGAGCCCGCCCTCGCGGAACGGCTCCCCTTCCCGCAGAAATCGCACGGGGTTTCGGCCCTTGATGCTTCACGAGCGGCCCGAGCCCTGCGCAGCCGGCCGGCTTCCTGAGAAGAGCCGGACCTGCCTCCCGTTCGGTGTTGCGCCGCGGCCCGCATGATCTCTCCGGCCAGGGTCAGGGCGGCGGCCAGACCGAACAGGAGGAGCATGATGCCCTGGACCTCCAGATAGCTGTCCTCTCGGCGCATCAAGCCTACGCTGCTGAACGATAACAGGCCAGCACCCGAGACAAACAGGCCCCGGCCCAGCCGCCCGCTCTCGCGAGCGAAAGTGCCTCTGCTATCGTGATGAACATGCATGGTCGAGGAAACCCGAATGGTGTAGAGTTTAGTCGCGTTTCGGCGCCTGAAATGGGAAGACCGGAGCCGGGCCGAAGCCCGGTCGTGTTCTCCGGCCCGGCCGGCGACGGGGCGGAATCTATGTCCGGCGAGGGCTTCTACATCCCCTTGCTCATGCCGTTCAGGAAGTCCTCGTTGGTCTTGGTTCGGCTCATCTTGTCCTGGAGCAGCTCCATGGCTTCGACCTCGGACAGCTGGCTCAGGACCTTGCGCAGGATCCAGATCCGGTTGAGGTCGGTCTCCTCGATCAGGAGCTCCTCCTTGCGGGTGGCCGAACGGTTGATGTCGATGGCCGGGAAGAGCCGCTTGTCCACCAGGTGGCGGTCGAGGTTGATCTCCATGTTGCCCGTGCCCTTGAACTCCTCGAAGATGACGTCGTCCATGCGGCTGCCCGTGTCCACCAGGGCCGTGGCCACGATGGTCAGGCTGCCGCCCTCCTCGATCTTGCGGGCCGAGCCGAAGAACTTCTTGGGCTTATTCAGGGCGTTGGCGTCGATGCCGCCGCTCAGGACCTTGCCCGAGGGCGGGATGATGGCGTTGTGGGCCCGGGCCAGGCGGGTAATGCTGTCCAGGAGGATGACCACATCCCTCTTGAGTTCGACCAGCCGCTTCGATTTCTCCAGGACGATGTTGGCCACCTGGGTGTTGCGGGCCGGCGGCTCGTCGAAGGTCGAGGCCACCACCTCGCCGTTGATGCTCCGCTGGAAATCCGTGACCTCCTCTGGACGCTCGGCCACCAGGAGGACGATCAGGAAGATCTCGGGATGGTTCTTCTCGATGGACTTGGCGATGGTCTTGAGGAGGGTGGTCTTCCCCGCCCGGGGCGGGGAGACGATCAGGCCCCGCTGTCCCTTGCCGATGGGGGTCAGCAGGTCCATCACCCGGGCGTTCATGTTCTTGGGGTTGCCGTCCTGGAGCTTGATCCGCTCGAAGGGATACAGGGGGGTCAGCTGTTCGAAATGGACGTTGCGCCGCGCATCGAAGATCACGTCCGGATGGAGGAAGTTGATAGCCTCGATCTTGATCAGGGCGAAGTACTTTTCCCCGTTCTTGGGTGCCCGGACGATGCCCGAGATCGTGTCGCCGGTCCGCAGCTGGAATTTCCGGATCTGGGAGGGCGAGACGTAGATGTCGTCCTGGCTGGGGAGGTAGCTGAACTCCGGGGCCCGGAGGAAGCCGAAGCCGTCGTCCAGGCATTCCAGGACCCCCTCGGAGAACAGCAGGCCCTGCTTCTTGGCCTGGGCCTCCAGGATCTTGAAGATCAGGTGATGCTTGTTCAGCTTGTCCAGGTCCGGCTCGTCGATCCCCACTCCGGCCGCGACCTTCAGGAGGGGGCTCATCTCCTTGGCCTCCAGGTCAACCAGGGAATATTCCTTCTGTTCCTTCATGTCTTTCTGTTCTTTCTGCTCTCTGGGATCTTTCTGGTCCTTCATCTCTTTAATTGGCATGGTGTTCACCTCGTTCTCGGGGATTTTTTCAGCCGCCCTCGAAGGCCGGCCTGTATACAACCCCGGCCCCGTGCCGGGTCTGGTCTGCGTTTCCGCTCAGTATTTGGTGTTTCCGGTCAATGCGTCAGGGGCGGTTCCACGGGACCCTCGCCCTCCTGTCCCCCGCTGCGAATGCCCTCCCGGGGGATGTCCGTCTTGGGCTTGGCGCCCTTGGCCTTGCGGCGCGCCGCCCGGGCCGGCTTGGCCGGAAGTTCGCCGGCCAGCACGAGCTTCAGGACTTCGTCCATATGGTCCACCAGGTGGATGGTCATCCCCTGGCTGAGGGCCTTGGGCAGGTCCTTCAGGTCGGGCTTGTTGTCCGCCGGCAGGACGGCCTCCCGGAGGCCCTCCCGAAAGGCGGACAGGAGTTTTTCCTTGATCCCCCCCACTCCCAGGACCTTGCCCCGCAGGGTGATCTCGCCGCTCACGGCGATCGCCTTTTTCACCGGGATCCCGGTCAGGAGGGAGATAATGGCCGTGGCGATGGTGATCCCGGCCGACGGGCCCTCTTTGGGCGTGGCGCCCTCGGGGACATGGATATGGATGTCGAAGTTCTTGTTGATCTCCCGGGCGATGTTCAGCTCGAAGATCTTGCCCTTGACGTAGCTGAAGGCGGCCTGGGCGGATTCCTGCATGATCTCGCCCAGCTGTCCGGTCAGGGTGAAGCCGCCCTTGCCGTGGACCTTGGTCGCCTCGAAGGTCAGCAGCTCGCCGCCGAATTCGGTCCAGGCCATGCCCACGGCCACGCCCACTTCGTCCTTCTTGTCGATCATCATCCGGCGGTACTTAGGGATGCCCAGGTAGGCTTCCAGGTTCTTGGGCGTGACCGTCTCCCGGTGCTGGCCGCCCTTCTGGACGACCCTCTTGACCACCTTCCGGCAGACCGAGGTGATCTCCCGCTCCAGGCTGCGCACGCCGGCCTCCCGGGTGTACTGCTGGATGAGCTTCTCCAGGGCCGTGTCCGTGATCCGAAGGTTCCTGGCGGTCAGGCCGTGGGCCTCCATCTGCTTGGACAGCAAAAAGCGCTTCCCGATCTGGAGCTTTTCGTCCTCGGTGTAGCCCGGGATGCGGATGACCTCCATCCGGTCGATGAGCGGCCGGGGAATGGGGTCCAGCATGTTGGCCGTCACGATGAACATGACCTGGGACAGGTCGAAGTCGGTGTCGATGTAGTGGTCGAGGAAGGCGCTGTTCTGCTCGGGGTCCAGGACCTCCATCAGGGCCGAGGCCGGGTCGCCCCGGAAATCCATGCTCATCTTGTCCACTTCGTCCAGCATGAACACCGGGTTGCGGGTGCCGGACCGCTTGATCATTTGGATGATCCGGCCGGGATAGGCGCCGATGTAGGTCCGGCGGTGGCCGCGAATCTCGGCCTCGTCCCGGACTCCGCCCAGGGACAGGCGGACGAACTTGCGTCCCGTGGCCCGGGCGATCGACCGTCCCAGGGAGCTCTTCCCCACCCCGGGGGGGCCGACGAAGCCCAAGATGACCCCCTTGGGGTTCTTGACCAGCTGGCGGATGGACAGGAATTCCAGGATCCTCTCCTTGACCTTGTCCAGCCCGAAGTGGTCTTCGTTGAGGATGCGCTCGGCTTCCTTGATGTCCCGTTTTTCGCGGGATTTTTTGTTCCAGGGCAGGCTGAGCAGCCAATCCAGGTAGTTGCGGCAGACCGTGGCCTCGGCCGACATGGGGGGCATGGTCTCCAGGCGCTCGATCTCCTTGAAGGCCTTTTCCTGGGCATCGGGGGGCATCTTGGATTTGGCCACCTTCTGCCGGAGCTCCTCGATCTCGTTGGCTTGGTCTTCCTTTTTCGGCCCGGCCGAAGGTCCGCCCGGCCAGACCGGCTGGCCGGGAGTCCCGGTCTGGAACCGCCGCCGGCCGGGCCTCAGCCCGTCCTTCTTGGCCTTGGCCTGCATCTTCAGGATCTCGTTCTCCAGGATGAAGTTCAGACGGCGGATGCGCTCCCCGACATGGAGCGTCTCCAGGACGTTCTGCTTCTCCTCCAGCCTCAGGAACAGGTGCGAGGCGATGATGTCCGCGATCCGGTCCGGGGAATGGTCGCGGAGGGCGGGCATGATCGTCTGGAAATTGACGTTCTGGCTGAGCTTCAGATATTCCTCGAACAGGGACAGGACCCGCTTCAGCAGCTCCCGGACCTCAGGACTCGAGTCCTCGATGTCCTTCACCTCTTTGGCCAGGACCTGGTAGAAGGGCTGGGTGGACAGGAACTCGACCACCCGGGCCCGCTTCTTCCCCTCGACGATGACCTTGATGTTCTTGTCGTCCTGGCGGACGGTGCGGATGATCTTGGCGATCACTCCGAGGGAATAGATGTCCTTCGACCCGGGGTTGTCCAGGGAGGGGTCGATCTGGGCCGAGAGAAAGATAAGCTTGTCCGTCTCATCGGCCTTCTCCAGGGCCTGGATGGAGGACGGCCGGCCGATGATGAACGGGACCAGGGTCGAGGGAAAGATGACCAGCTCCCGGAGGGGGATGAGCGGGACGTTGCGGATAATGTCCGTCGGGTCGTTGGGTTCGGTCATCGTTAGACTCCGGCCACCATCTTCAGCCGTTCATAGCTCAATTCGTTCTCCTCCACCATCCGCTTGGTAATCCGGATCTTGGACGACTTTTTCATGCTCGGCAGGTAGAACATGATGTCCAGCATCAGGTCCTCGATGATGGTCCTCAGCCCCCGGGCCCCCAGCTTGCGGTCCAGGGATTTCTTGGCGATCGTGGCCAGGGCGTCCTCGGTGAACTCCAGCTTGACTCCCTCCAGCTCGAACAGCTTCTGGAACTGCTTGATGATGGCGTTCTTGGGCTTGGTCAGGATGTTGACCAGGTCCTCGGCGCCCAGGTCGACGAAGGTGGCCACGACCGGGATGCGGCCCACCAGCTCGGGGATCAGGCCGAACTTGATGAGGTCCATGGGCAGGAGCTCGGCGTAGAGCTCCTCTGGAGATTCCTTCCGGCGGACCTTGTCCGCGGCCTTGAACCCCAGGGCGGTCTTGCCCAAGCGCTGGCCGATGATCTTGTCCAACCCGATGAACGACCCGCCGCAGATGAACAGGATGTCGGTCGTATCGATGGGGATGAACTCCTGGTAGGGATGCTTTCGTCCGCCCTGGGGCGGGACGTTGGCCACCGTGCCCTCCAGGATCTTGAGCAGGGCCTGCTGGACCCCCTCCCCCGAGACGTCCCGGGTGATGGACGGGTTCTCGCTCTTTCGGCTGATCTTGTCGATTTCGTCGATGTAGACGATCCCCTTCTGGGTCTTTTCGATGCTGCCCTTGGCCGCCTTGAACAGCTTGAAGACGACGTTTTCCACATCCTCGCCCACGTAGCCCGCCTCGGTCAGGGAGGTCGCGTCGGCGATGGCGAAGGGCACGGCCAGGATCTTGGCCAGGGTCTGGGCCATCAGGGTCTTGCCCGAGCCGGTCGGTCCGATCAGGAGGATGTTGCTCTTGGTCAGTTCGACGTCCGAGTCCTCCTTGGACAGGCTGATCCGCTTGTAGTGGTTGTATACGGCCACGGAGATCTTCTTCTTGGCCTTTTCCTGGCCGACGATGTACTCGTCCAAAGCCCGTTTGATCTCGGACGGCGTGGGGAATTCTTCCTTCCGCTTCTTCTCGTTCTCCTTGCGCTTGTCGGCCTGGATGATGGAATGGGCCACCTCGACACAGTTGTCGCAGATGAAGACCCCCCCCGGTCCGGCGATCAGCTTCCGGACCTGAGCCTGGTTCCGGCTGCAGAAATTGCAGCGGACGACGGCTTCGGGTTTGGCCTGGTGGCTGTCTTCCATGTGTGTCCGTTCCTCCGTGTTCAGAAAATCGAAGTCTGAGTGTCAGCGGGCCGGGCTTATTTCTGGGGGACGGCCCGGTTGGCAATGATCTCGTCAATCAGCCCGTAGTCCTTGGCTTGATCGGGAGTCATGATAAAATCGCGGTCGATATCCGCCTGGATCTTGTCCCGGGTCTGGCCGGTGTGCCGTTCCAAGATTGCGTTCAAGCTTTCCCGGAGGCGCAGGATCTCCTTGGCTTGGATGGCGATATCCGAGGCCTGGCCCTGGTAGCCGCCGAAGGGCTGGTGGAGAAGGATCCGGCTGTTGGGCAGGGACACCCGCTTGCCCGGCGTCCCGGCGGCCAGCAGGACGGCGGCCATGCTGGCCGCCTGTCCGACGCAGATCGTCGCAACCTCCGCCCGGATGTACTGCATTGTGTCGTAGATGGCCAGGCCGGCGGTGATGCTCCCCCCCGGGGAGTTGATGTACAGCTGGATCTCCCTGTCCGAATTCTCGGCCTCCAGGTAAAGCAGCTGGGCGATGACGGCGTTGGCCATTTCGTCGGTGATCTCCGTCCCGAGGAAAATGATCGAATCCTTGAGCAGGCGTGAATAGATGTCGTAGGCACGCTCAGTCCTGCCGTCCTGCTCTACAACGAAGGGGATCAAAGTCATCGGCGTGAAACTTATTTAATTATAGCCTCATTGACCAAAAAGTCAATGGCCTTGCGCAGGGCCAGGGTCTCCCGGACCTCGTCCAGGCGGCCTTCTTTCTCCAGGCTGTCCCGGAGACGGGCCAGGGGCACGCGTCCGGCCGCCGCCGTTGATTTCAGCTCCTCATCAAGCTCCTCCTCGGACACGGAAATCCGCTCTTTTTGGGCTATTTTGCTTAAAATCATGTGGTTAAGCAGGTTTCGGCGGGCCTTGGCCCGGGTCTCGGTCATGATCTCGTTCCAGGATTCTGCGGGCAGTTTGGCCTCGATTTCCTCGACTGAAGCGCCGAATCTCCTCCTGAGGAGGCTCTGGTATTCGGCCTCGGCCAGGCTCTCGGGGAGCTCCAGGTTCAAGCTCTCGCTGAGTGACGTCAAGGCCTCCTCGGCCATCTCGTTCCGAGCCGCTTTTTCCCGGGATTTCAGGATCTCCGTCCGGATGCGGTCCTTGAGCTCGGCCAGGGTCTCGACTTCGCCCACGGATTTGGCCAAGTCGTCGCTGAGTTCGGGCAGTTTCTTCTCCTTGATGTTCAGGACCTTCATCCGATAGAGGATGCTTTTGCCGGCGACCTTCCGGGAGGAATGGTCGGCCGGATGGTCGATCTGGAACTCCCGCTCCTCCCCGGGCTTGAGGCCCGCCAGGTTCTCATTGAGCTTCGGCTCGTTCTCGGCGTGGCCGGCCATAACCACAGCCCGCTCCGTGGGCAGAAGCCTCTTCGACTTGAGCTCGCGGCCTTTCCATTCGACGACGACGTAGTCTCCCTCGGCCGCTCCCCTGCCCTCGACGGGCACGAACTCGGCCGCTTTCTGCCGGAGCTCGTCCAAGGCGCGCTCGACCTCGGCCTCCTCCACCGCGGCCTCGACCTTCTTGAGCTTGAGCTTGCGGTATTCGGGCAGCTCGAACTCGGGCCAGGTCTCGACGACCGCCTTGAACCGGAGGAACTGGCCCTCCTCGAACTGGATGTCATGGAGGACGGGGACGGTGACCGGATGGAGGCCGTGTTCCTTCAGGCTCTCCCCCAAGGCGGCCGGCGCCAGCTCATCCAGAAGCGCGCGCCGGAGCTCCTCGGGAAACATCCGCTTGATCATGTCCCGGGGGGCGTGACCGGCCCGGAATCCGGCGACCTTGACTCGGCGGCCGTAGCTCTCGACGATCTTGTCGAACGCCGGGCCGACCGCTTCGGCGGCCAGCTCGATATCCAGCTCCCGTTTCACCGGGCTCAGAGTCGTGATCGTGCTCTTCATGAGTTAAGGCTCGCGCCCTCCTTTTGGTCTTTGGAAAAAGAATGGGCAGAGCGGGAGTCGAACCCGCACTCCCTCATCAGGAACTAGGTCCTAAGCCTAGCGCGTCTGCCGATTCCGCCACCTGCCCATAAAATCTTAGAGTCCGTCCCTGCCCGTATCGCCTGGATTGGTTTTGGCCGCCCCGATTGGGCATGGGTTCCGTACAGAATAGTCTAAACCATCCAGCCGGGATTTGTCAAACCGCAGCCGATTTATTGGCTATTCAGCGCTGTAGGAGCCTTCTCAGCCGGTTGGCCAGCTCCGGGTCCAGGCTATTTAGGGTTCTGAGGATCTCTCCCGCAGTCCCACGGTCGCCCAGGTTGAGGTAAACCACGGCCAGGTTGAATTGGGCCACGGCATAGTCCGGCCGGATCTGGACGGACCGGCGCAGGGGGTCGAGGGCGCCCCGGAAGTCCTTGAGCAGCATGTAGTGGATGCCGATGTTGAACCAGCCGTCCGCGCTCTCGGGGACGATTCCCACATACTGGCGGAAGGCGTCGATCGCTTCCTTGTATTTTTTCTGCTGGGAATAACTCACCCCGATGTAGTTGACGGCCAGGTCGTATCCCGGCTTGACGACCAGCGCCTGCCGGAAGGCGGCGATGGCTTCGTCGTATCGCTTCAGCTTGTAGTACATGATCCCCAGGTTAAGGATCGAGATCTCGTTCTTGGGGTTCAGGTCGATGATCTTCTGGGCCGACTCCAGGGTTTTTTCCGGAAGGCCCGCTTCATCATACATCCGGATGATGATGCCGTAGTAGGTCAGGGCGTCCTGAGGGCTGATCTGGATCAGCTTTTTATAAGCCCCCTCGGCCTTGTCGTACTGTTTGACCTTCTGGTAAATCAGAGCCAGCTGATACTGATAAGGGATTTCCTGGGGCTGGCTCTTGACGGCGTCTTCCAGCGCCAGGATGGCCTTGTCGTGCTGGCCGAGCTCGCTATAGCACAAGCCGAGCCGGTACTGAGCCTGTCCGGAGTTCTCGGGAAGGAGGAGCAAGTAGCGCTCATACGAGGTAGCGGCCATGGCGAAGTTCTTCTGCTGCTCGTAGGCGTTGCCGATGTAGAGATAGGCCTCTTTTTTAGTGATGTTCAAGCGGATGGCCTGCTGGAAGGATTGGATGGCTTCATCGAACTTGTTTGTTTTCAGGTAGATATTGCCGATCTCAAAGTAGAGCTCGGCGCGGGACGGGTCGATCTCGATCACTTTCCGGTAGGTGGCGATGGCCGTATTGTAGTCGCGCGCGTCCGCGTAGGCTTTGGCCAGCAGGGCATGCGCTCCGGAGTTACTCGGGTTGAGCTTGACGACCTTGTCCAGGTACTTCTGGGCGTTGGCCCAGTCCTCAATGGCCATCGCCGCCCGGCCGGCGAACACGGCGCCTTCCTCGCCGGCGAGATAATCGTCGGGCTGAAGGTCGCCAAAGGAGACCGGCTTGTTCTGGGCAGACATGGTCCGGACGGTATTGACTGAAACTGCGAACTTGAAGGTCCGGTCCCAGACATCGGCGATGCCCAGGACTTGACCCTGGAAATCCATCACCGGACCGCCGCAGAAACTCCTGGGAATGAGCATGTTCAAGTCGGCCACTTTCTGTCCGGGGGCCATGTCCACGATCCGCTTGACGGTCCCCTCCACGGCGACGATGTCGTTTGCTTCGTTCGAGCCGATGCAGAGGATTCGCTCGTCCTTCTCCAGGCTTTCGAAATTGCCGATGATCAGCGGGGCGAACTTGCCCCGGGCCCTGATCAGGACCAGGTCGTTGGCCCGGTTGATGGAAACGATTCCATCGACCTTAACTCTTTTATTTTCATAGGTATAGAGCTCAACCGCAGCCGCCTGCGAAACGAGATGGTAATTGGTGATGAGCATGTCTTCGCTGAGGGCGAACGCTGTTCCGCGGGCGATCTCATTCTTGTTCGGGCCGAAGGCCACCAAAGATGCGACGCCCTTTCGGTTCTGGCCCAGTAGAAGCCCCGTTTCCGTGGCTTGCCCGAACAGCAGGACCCCCGGCATGAGCATGATGCTGAGAACAATCAGGCATGTCCATCGGCCTTTTTTCATTGTATCGTCCTCCATGCTGGCATATTCGGGAGTCTTCTTTTTTCGGCTCTTATGCCCTTTATTTATACCAAGACGGTGGCTTTGTCAAATAGTCAAGTTCATTTAGGCGATTTGACAATTCCTCCCGGCTCGGGTAGCCTGAAACGACAAATTCCATGAACAAGCGCGCCGCGGCAATGGCTGTCCTCCTGGCCGCAATCGGCCTCGTCCTCTTTTTCGTCAGGGCTCACGATAAAATGGCCGATTTCGAGGTCAACGCCAAGGCGGGCCTGAGGCTGGGCTGGGGGGAGACGCTCTACCGGGTCGAGGACGGCCACTATCAGTTCAAGTATCCCCCGTTCGCAGCGATCATCTACCTTCCCCTGTCCGGCTTGACGCCGGCCGCGGCCAAGGCCGTCTGGTACATCATTCTGCTCATCGCCTGGGCGGCGGTCATCCTCCTCACGGACAAGCTCGTTGCCGGGGGGCGTCAGACGCCCGCCTGGCTGGCCTGGATCCCGCCGGCCGTGCTGGGCCGGTATTTCTTGCGGGAGCTCGAGCTCGGACAGATCAACCTGCTGATCACGCTCATCTTGCTCGCCATGACCAGCCTGCTGGTCCGGGCCGAGAAAAGGAGCGCGCCGCGTGCTGAAACGGCGGCCGGATTCCTGTGGGGCCTGTCCGTCGCCCTGAAACCCTATGCCCTGATCTTCCTGCCCTATTTCATCCTGAAAAAGAAATTTCGGCCGCTCGGGGCGGGTTTGAGCTTCTTGGCCGCGGCCTTCGTTCTGCCCTCGGCCTTCTACGGCTTTTCCGGCAGCTGGACCGTCCACCGGGAATGGGTCCGGTCGCTCTCTCAGTCCACACCCCACCTGCTCGCGTCTCAAGACAACGCTTCGCTGCTGGCCCTGTTCAATAAATGGACAGGGCTCCCGGATTTGTCCTTCACCCTCTGGGCGCTCAGCCTGGCCGTCCTGGCCGGTCTCGTTTTTCTCGTGGTCCGCAAAGGACGAACCCTAAACGATCCCATTCCGCTGGACAGCGGGCTCCTCCTTCTGCTCATCCCCCTCATCTCTCCCCTGGGATGGGACTACACGTTCTTGTCCTCGGTGCTGGCGGTCCGGCTGATCGGCCAGCGATTCTTCGATTTTCGGCTCCCGGGCCGGCTCGTTCTCGCCCTGCCGTGCCTGGTCATTCCCCTCTCCCTGTACGACCTGCTGGGGCGCCCGCTCTATGCGCGGTTCATGTCCCTATCGATCATCACCCTGTGCTTCCTCGTCCTGGCAGGTTATGCGGCAGCCCTTCGATTTAAAAAACTCTGTTGAGACGCAGATGAAAATTCCTGCCAAGGCCAGGCTGATCTATGCCCTCACTCTGGTCGGAATCCTGGTCTGGCTGGCCGCCCTGGGGCTGGCCCCCTATCTCAGAAGCCGGGGAGTCGGTGCGAATGCCTTGATCTATTCCGTTTTCGCTCCCACCTGCCATCAGATCCCGTCCCGATGCTTCCATCTGTGGGGACAGCCCATGGCGGTGTGCGGCCGATGCACCGGAGTGTATGCCGGATTCCTGGTTGGGATGCTGGCCTGTCTCGTCCTGAAGAGGCTCGGCCGGACCCGGCCGCCGAGCGTCTTATCGCTCATCCTCTGGACCGCCCCGATGGCGGCCGACGGACTGGGCAATTTCTTCAGGCTGTGGGTCTCGACGAATGGAGTCCGCTTCGCCACGGGCTTCATCTGGGGAACGATCCTCCCCTTTTATCTCTTGGCCGGGCTCAACTCCCTATTCCTGGGCTCCCGGGCGGAGCAAAGCCGAAGCCTTGAAACCCGGGGGAATTCCTCATAGAATAGACCAAGGTCGAACACAAGGAGAACGGCATGAACCAGCAGTCCAAGCCCGGGATCATGACGCCGGCGCTCATCGGAGGCGCCGTGGCCGGGGTCCTGTCCGGTATCCCGCTCCTGGGATGCCTGTGCTGTCTGTGGATCATCGGCGGGGCCATGCTCGCCGTTCATCTCGCCGCCAAGTCTTTTCCGGCCGGCCTGAAGGCCGGCGACGGGGCGATCATCGGCGTCCTGACCGGAGTGATCGCGGCCGTGGTCGACGCCGTGATCAGCATCCCCTTGCAGGCCATGAACGCCGAGCTGCTCCAGCGTCTCATGGAGCGGTTCGCCGAGTATTCCTCCCAAATTCCGGGAGACTGGCGGGAGATGATGGAGCGGGGCATGGGCCAGCCCTCCCTGGCCTGGTTTTTCGTAGGCCTCGTCATCTCCGCCGCGATCTTTGCCGCCCTGGGCGCGGTCGGGGGCGTCATCGGTGCTTCCCTGTTCGGCAAGAAAGCCGAACCGCAGCCGCCCCAGCCGCAAGGGGGAACGGGTGCTCCTCAAGACCCAAGTCATAGTTAATCCGGAATCCAACAAGGGCCGGACCCGCCGCCGCTGGCGGCAGATCAAGGAAGCGCTGCGCAGCCATTTCAAGGAATTCCGCTGCGAATTCACAGAAAAACCCCTTCAGGCCACCGAGATCGCCCGGGAAGCCATCAAATCCGGGTCGGAGCTCATCATCGGCGTCGGGGGGGACGGCACGGTTAACGAGATCGCTAACGGCTTTTTCGAGGGCCGGCGGATCATCAACCCCGACTCAACCCTGGGGATCGTCCCTTCGGGGACGGGCTGCGACCTGATCAAGAGCCTGAACATCCCGTCCGGGCTCAACGATTCCATGAGGCTCATCGTCCAATCCGGCACGACCTCGATTGACGTCGGCCGGGCGGCCTACACCGGTCCGGACGGACGAAGCGAGGAGCGGCTCTTTCTCAACGTGGCCGATTTTGGGCTGGGAGGCGAGGTCATCCGGGAGGTCAACCGCAAGCGCCTGGAGCGAAAAAAGTCGTCCTATTTTCGCTGTCTCTACACGGCCTTCATCCACTACCGCCACAAGCGCCTGAGTCTTAAGCTCGATGACCGTGAGCTCGCCGAAGAGGATTACATGATCGGAGCGGTGGCCAACGGCCGGGTGTTCGGCAAGGGCATGAAGATCTCGCCCGAAGCCCGGATCGACGACGGGCTGCTGGACGTCGTCCTGATCAAGAGCATGAGAATGCTGGAATTCCTGAGGAACAGCCTCAAGGTGTACCGGGGCACGCATCTCTCCCACCCCAAGGTCAGTCTTGTCCGCTGCCGGAAGGTCGAGGCCGTTCCGGTCTCCGGCCAGGAAGTGCTGATCGAGCTGGACGGCGAACAGCTGGGGCGCTTGCCCGCGATTTTCAGCCTGTCCGAAGCTCATCTTCAGGTGAAGAGCAACCTCTGAGCTGAGTCCCGGATTCCCGGTAGGTTTTCGTAAAGGACTCAGGAGGCCGGGCCGGTTTGGGCCTGGCCCTTATTCATCAAATAGTAATTCTTGTCGTTGGTCAGGATCAGGCGGCCCTGGCTGTCCCGGAACTGATAGATGTGGGTCCGCGTCTGTCCTCCTTGCCCGGTGTAGAGAGCCTTGACCTTTCGGATGTAGCGGGTCGTCTCGGGATAGGGCGGGATGCCGTTGTATTTTTTCAAAGCTTCGGGTCCGGCGTTGTAGGCGGCCAGGATGCTGTCGAGGTCGTCCTCGTAGGCGCGGCTGAGGTCCTTGAGATATCGCACGCCGGCTTCGATATTTTCCTTGGGGTCGAGAGCGTTGGACACTCCGTAGTTGGCCGCCGTATCGGGCATGAGCTGCATCAGGCCCGCGGCTCCGCGGGCCGAAACGGCGTTGGGATTATAGCCCGACTCGGTGGCGATGATGGAGTGGATGAGCTTGGGGTCCATCCCGTGCTTGTCGCAGAAGATCTGGATCCAGCCGTCGTATTTCGGGCTCTGGCCCAGGACGACGGCCGGAGTGAGCAGGATCACGCCGAGAAGCGCGGCTCCCACGGCTGCGGACATCCGGTTCAGGGGCTTGGTCTTCATCCTGGCTGATGATATTCTGGCAAAACCCAGTCTCTTTTTCAATGCCCTTCCGCGGTGATTTTGACCGCCCCCCGTCTCACCCCTGGGGGCGAGAGGCTCAGAGCATGTCCTCGATGAGCCGGAAGCTTTCGGATAACGCCCGGTCGAGGTTTTCAGGCTGCGTGCCGCCGGCCTGAGCGAAGTCCGGCCGGCCTCCGCCCGACCCGCCGATCAGAGCGGCGGCGGCCTTGACGAACTTATCCGCCGGGAACCGGCCGGCCAGGTCCTTGGTCACGGACGCCACCAGCAGAGCTTTGCCTGCCGCGGCCTGCCCCAGGATGACGATTCCCGATCCCAGCTTTTGCTTCAGGGAATCGGCCAGGTCCCGGACCTCGCCGGGGTTCAAGCCGTCGATCTTCTTGACCAGGACGGAGACGCCCTTGATCGTCCGCGTTTCGTCCTCGTCCGGAGCCGCGCTCGAGCGGGCCGCTTTGGCGCGCAGGGATTTGACTTCCTTGTCCTTCTCCTTGAGCGCCTGTCTTGTCTTTTCCCATTGGGACGCCAGCTCCTGCCGCGGAACTCCCGCCAGGCGCTGCAGCTCGTCCAGGAGGCCTTCCGATTGCTCGGTGTGGGCCAAGGCTTCCTCTCCGGTCAAGGCCTCGATCCTCCTCATGCCGGCGGCGACGCTCGTCTCGGACACGATCTTGAACAGGCCGACCCGGCCGGTCGAAACGGCGTGCACTCCGCCGCACAGCTCCTTGCTGAAATCGCCCACCGACACCATCCGGACACGGTCGCTGTATTTTTCCTCGAAAATGGCCATGGCCCCCTGGCGGATGCCGTCCTCGAGAGATACGACTTGCGTTCCCACCGGCAGGTCGTCCCGGATGATCTCGTTGACCAGACGCTCGACCTTGAGCCATTCCTCGCGGCCCAGGGGGGCGAAGTGGGTGAAATCGAACCGCAGGCGGGTGGGTGTCACCAGGGACCCGGCCTGCTTGACATGGTCCCCCAGAACGTGCCGCAGGGCGGCGTGGAGCAGGTGCGTGGCGGTGTGATTGCGGCTCAGGCCGCTCCGCTGGGCCGGGTCGACCGAGGCATCGGCCAGGTCGCCCTCGCGCACGACGCCGGATACGACCCGGACCGAATGCGACCTCAGCTCGGGGATGGGAAAGTGCGAGTTCTCGACCTGAAGGGCGAAATGGGGGCCGGTCATCTGGCCCGAATCGCCCGCCTGGCCTCCCGCTTCGGCGTAGAACGGAGTCCGGTCCAGGATGACCTCTCCCCTATCGCCCCGGGACAGGGACTTGACCTGTTGGCCGTCCTTCAAGAGGGCCAGGACCTTGGACTCCGCAACCTGGAGCGTTTCATATCCGGCGAATCCGGAGTCGAGGTGTTTCAGCTCCTCGAAAACCTTCCGGTCCTTGGCCCGGGCGTCGCCCTTCCAAGAGCTTCTGGCCCGCGTTTTCTGCCGGTCCAGCTCGCGCTCGAATCCCGAGGCGTCGATCGACAATCCCCTCTCCACGGCCAATTCCTGGGACAGGTCCAGGGGGAAGCCGAATGTGTCGTGGAGCTTGAATAACGCTTCCCCGGTGAGCTCTTGTCGGCCTTCCCGGCGCGCGTCCTCGGCGAACTGGTCGAAGAGGCGCAACCCGGACGACAGAGTCAGGCCGAACCGCTCCTCCTCGGCCAGGCAGATCCGAGCGATGAACGGCATCGAACTCAGGAGCTCCGGGTAGGCGTCCTTCATGATATCGCCTACGCCGCCCACGAGTGTGTAGAGGAAGGGCTTGTCCAAGCCGAGGAGATTGCCCTGGCGGGCGGCCCGCCGGATCAGACGGCGCAGCACGTAGCCCCGGCCGTCATTGGAGGGCATGATCCCGTCGCCGACGAGAAAGGCGACGGCCCGGACATGGTCGGCGATGATCCTCAGGGACACGTCGCTCTCCTCGCCGGTCGGGTATTCCCGTCCCGAGAGCTCGGCGATCCGCTCGATGAGGGGCAGGAACAGGTCGGTGTCGAAGTTGCTGGCTTGGCCCTGCAGGGCGGCGGCGATCCGCTCCAGGCCCATGCCCGTGTCGATCGACGGCCGGGGCAAGGGGCTGAGGCCGCCGGCCCCGTCCTGGTCGAACTGCATGAACACCAGGTTCCACAGCTCGGTGAACCGGTCGCTGCCGCTTTCGATGAGGACCCTCGGGTCGACGGCTGGTCCGGTCGGCCCCAAGTCGTAATGGAGCTCAGAGCACGGGCCGCACGGGCCGGTATCGCCCATGGCCCAGTAGTTGTCCTTCTTGCCGAACCGGAAGATCCGGTCGGGGCCGAGTCCGATGTCCTCGTTCCAGATGCGGTACGCCTCGTCATCCTCCTCGTAGACGGTCGCATACAGACGCGCCGGAGCGAGCCGGAACGCGTCCGTCATCAGCTCCCAGGCGAAGGCCACGGCCTCTTTTTTGAAATAATCGCCGAAGGAGAAATTGCCCAGCATCTCGAAGAAGGTGTGGTGTTTGGCGGTCCGGCCCACCTGGTCCAGGTCGTTGTGCTTGCCGCTGACCCGCATGCACTTCTGGACCGAGGCGGCCCGGCTGTAGCTGCGCTTCTCCAGCCCGAGGAAGACGTTCTTGAACTGGTTCATCCCGGCGTTGGTGAAGAGGATGGTCGGGTCGTCCTTGGGGAGGAGGGGCGAGCTCCGGACGATCCGGTGTCCGCGCTTTTCGAAATAGTCCAGGAAGGCTTGGCGGATGGCCTGGGCGTTCATGACTCTTATTTCGTGGTCCGGCCGGACGGCCCCTGTTCGCGTTCGAGCTGGGGATGCCGCTCGATCTGGGGCGGCCGGTCCATCCGGTCCATCTTCTTCTCCATGTCCTCCAGGGCGATGTCCAGGGTGGATTGGACCCCCTGGACGCGGAGCTTGAAGTTGTCGGGGTTGGAGGAATAGAGGATGCCCTGTTCGAAGGAGATGAAGCCCCCCTTGTACAGGTGATAGATGGACTGGTCGAAGGTCTGCATCTGGTACTCGGACACGCCCGTGGCGATGGCGTCCCGGATGAGATAGGTCTTGTCCTTGTCCAGGATGCAGTCCTGGATGTAGGGTGTGGTGATCATGATTTCAACGGCCGGCACCCGGCCGTTGCCGTCCGCCCGGGGGATGAGCCGCATGGAGATGACCGCCCGGAGGATGGCCCCCAGCTGGATCCGGATCTGCTGCTGCTGGTGCGACGGGAAGGCGGCGATGACCCGGTTGATACTTTCCGGAGCGTCCATAGTGTGGAGGGTGCTGAGCACCAAGTGGCCAGTTTCTGCGGCCAGGACCGCGGTCTCGATCGTGTCCAGGTCTCGCATCTCTCCGACCAGGATGACGTCCGGGTCCTCGCGGAGCGCGGCCCTCAAGCCCCGGTTGAAGGTCTGGACGTCCCAGCCGACTTCGCGCTGGCAGATGATGCTCTTCTTGTCCTTGTGGAGGTATTCGATGGGCTCTTCGATGGTGATGATGTGCTCCCGGCGGTTGTTGTTGATGAAATCGATCATGGCCGCCAGGGTGGTCGTCTTGCCGCTGCCCGTCGTCCCAGTCACCAGGACCAGGCCCCGGGGCATGTCGCAGATCTTCTCAATGACCGGGGGCAGGAGCAGCTCCCGGATGGACTTGACCGTCATGGGGATGATCCGCAGGGAGACGGCCAGGGAGCCGCGCTGGACGAAGATGCTGCCCCGGAACCGGCCGTGGCCGGGCAGGCTGTAGGCCAGGTCCAGGTCCAGGTCCTGCTCCAGCTTCTTCTTCTGGTTCTCGTTGATCAGCTGGTCCACGACGCCCTCGACGTCCTTGGTGGTCATCCGTTCCAGCCCGGCCAGGGGGATGAGCGTCCCGTGGATGCGGAGGATGGGGGGTTCTCCGGCCTTGATGTGAAGGTCTGAGGCGTCCCGTTCGATGGCGACTTTCAAGAGTTCGTCGATGTCCATGGTGGTCCTCGAAATCTGCCGTCATCTTAGTTCAAACGACGGCTCGAGTCAACGTGAAGGGAAGCCAAATCGGGCGGACGGCTCAGGCCGGCTCGCCGCAGTGGGGGCAGATGTGGGCCTTGGGGTGGAGCGGCCGGCGGCAGTTCCAGCAGAGCTCTCCGCCGCTGCGCTCCCGGGCCCGGATGCGGCCCAGAATATCCTCGATCTCGGTCGTTTTCTGGTCCTTGCTCTTCATCAGGGACAGAGCCCGGATGATCTCGCCGGCCGAACCGAACCGGTCCTCGGGGTTCAGGGCCAGGCATTTCAGGATGACCGCCTCGATGTCCTTGGTGATCTTGCTGTTCTTCAGCCGGGGCGGAGTGATCTTGCCCTCCTTGGCCTTCTCCAGGATCTTGAACGGGTCCGGGTCGAAGATGGGCGGCCGGCCGGTCAGCATCTCGTAGAACATGCAGCCGATCGAGTAGAAGTCCGCGGCGTAGCTGGCCTTGCCCAGGAACTGCTCGGGGGCCATGTAGGGCGGCGAGCCGATGCGGGTCTGGGCATAGTTCATGTTGACCAGCCAAGCCGAGGTCCCGAAATCGGCGATCTTGACCGTCCCCTCCTCGGAGAGCATGATGTTCGACGGCCGCAGGTCGCGGTGGATGATCTTGTTCTTGTGGGCGTGGTCGACGCCGCAGGCGACCTGCTTGATGATGTCCACTGCCCGCTCGCCGTCCATGATCTTTTCCCTCTCCAGAACCTTTTCCAGGGTCTTGCCCTTGACGTATTCCATGACCATGAAAAAGACCTGGTTCTCCCGCTCGGCCGAGATCACCCGGACGATGTTGGGATGATTCAGGGCGGCCTGGAGGCGCGGCTCCTTGAGCAGCTTGAACAGCTCCTGGGACTGCTTGTGCGGGACCTTGATGGCGACCTTGATGTCGAGCCAGGTGTCCCGGGCCAGGTAGACCGAGCCGAAGCCGCCGCTGCCCAGCGACCGCAGGATTTCGTACTTGCCGACTTTCTGGCCTTGTAAGAACATCGTCAAGGATTCCATAGCAGGATGACGGCCGCCAGCACGGAGTTCCCGGCCTCTTCCGGCGGCTTTTGTCCCAAGAATTTCCCGATGGGACGGCCTCCCCGCTTGCTCAGGGAGCTTCGCATCACGAAGAACCTGTTGGAGGTCAATGTTCCATCCGCCGGGTTGATTTCAATGGAGTGTCTTGTGAATCTTCTGAAGTGCGTCCATCAGGACGGTTTCGAGCTCTTCGCCGCGCAGGCGGGCCAGCTCGCGGAGCGCCTCTTTCTCTTCCCGGCCCAGGCGGTCCGGAGTCTTGACCGACACCCGGACATACAGGTCCCCGACCCGATGGGTCCTGAGGTCGCGCAGTCCTTTCCCCTTAAGGCGCAGGACTTCTCCCGACTGGGTTCCGGCCGGGACTTTCAGCACTTCCGGCCCGGTGAAGGCCGGGATGGAAATCGATACTCCCAGGGCGGCTTGGGCGAACGAGATCTCCGCTTCGCACATCAGGTCATTGCCCTCCCGTCCGAAGACATCGTGGGGCTTGATCCGGACCAGGACGTACAAGTCTCCGCGCGGCGCCTCTCCCTCCCCGGCCTCCCCTTCCCCGCTGATCCTGAGCCGGGCCTGGTCCTCGATCCCGGCCGGGATCCGGATCTTAACCGCGGCCTTGCCCTTGACGTGTCCCGACCCGCGGCAGTCCGGGCAGGGAGAGAGGATGACCTCGCCCGCGCCGCCGCATTCGGAACAGGTCCGGGCCACGGTGAAAAAACCCTGCTGGTAGCGGTTTTGTCCATGGCCTTGACAGGACGGGCAGACCGACTTCTTGGTCCCCGGCTTGAGGCGCGTTCCGCGGCACACGGGACAAGGGTCGGCCCGGTTGAGGGCGATATCCCTCTCTGCGCCTCGGGCCGCCTCCTCCAGGGTGACGTTCACCTCCAGGGCTAGGTCTCGTCCCCTCTGCGGGCCGCGGCGCCGGGCTTGCGTCCCCCCGCCGAAGAAATCCCCGAAGGAAAACCCGAAGAAGTTGCCAAGGATGTCTTCGAAGTCGCCGAACACCGAGGAATCGAACCCGGTGAAGCCGCCGCCCCTGAGGCCGTCCGGGCCGAAGCGGTCATAGAGGCTGCGCTTTTCGGAATCACACAGGACGCTGTAGGCTTCGGCCGCTTCCTTGAACTTGTCTTCGGAGGCCTTATCGCCCGGGTTGCGGTCGGGGTGGTGCTGAAGAGCCTTCTGCCGGTAGGCTTTCTTGATGTCGTCCGTGGAAGCGTCGGGCCTTACGCCCAGGACGTCATAGTAGTCTCTTTTTGCCATGTTGGTCGATTTCCTGGACCGGTCGGCGATCCTGGCGCATGATCCCCTCCACTTCCTCGCGGCTGAGCCCCGAGGACGTTTTCGTCTCGATGCGCTGCTCCCGGCCAGTGGCAATGTCCCGGGCCGAGACCCGGACCAGGCCGTCGGCATCGATGGCAAAAGTGACATCGATCTGGGGTTCGCCCGCGGCCGTAGGCTGGATGCCCACCAGGTCGAAGACGGCCAGCGACCGATTCTGGAACGCCCGGGGCGATTCGCCCTGCAGGACGTGGACTCGAACGCGGTTCTGGCTGTCCTTGACGGTGGTGAAGGCCCGGGTGCGGATAGCGGGGATGGTGGTGTTCTTGGGGGTGATGACCTCGAATCCTCCGTTCTCTGTCTCGATGCCCAGGGACAGAGGGGTCACGTCGAGGAGGAGGAGAATGTCCTTCATCGCCCCGGTCAGCCTCCGGGCCTGGATGGCCGCGCCCATGGCCACGATCTCGTCCGGGTTGATATGTTCCGCGGGATTCTTGCCGAAGAACTCGCGGATGCGGCGCCGGATGAGCGGCATCCGGGTTTGGCCGCCGACCAGGACCACCTCGTCGATGTCCTGGATGCCGAGCTTGCTGTCCTGAAGAGCCTGCTCCATCAAGGGGATGGTCCGTTCCACCAGGTCCTTGGTCAGGTCTTCCAGGAATTTCCGGGTGACCTCCTTGCGGATGTGGCGCTGGGACTCCGAGCCCGAGCCGATGAAGGGCAGGTTGATCTCCGAGGCCAGGGTGAAGGACAGCTCGCGCTTAGCCCGCTCGGCGGCCTCCTTCATGCGCTGGAGGGCCAGCTTGTCCTGCCGGAGGTCGATCGCCGTCGATTGCCGGAACTCGTCGGCCATCCAATCCACGATGCGGTTGTCGAAGTCCTCGCCCCCCAGGTAGGTGTCGCCCTGGGTGGCCAGGACATGGAAAACGCCGTCGTGGATCTCGAGGACGGTAATGTCGAAGGTCCCCCCGCCCAGGTCGCAGACCGCTACGTTGGCGTTCTTGCGGCTGCTCAACCCGAAGACCAGGCTGGCGGCGGTGGGCTCGTTGATCACCCTCAGGACCTTCAGCCCGCTGATTTGGGCCGCGTCGGCAGTGGCCTGCCGCTGGGCATCGTCGAAATGGGCGGGGACGGTGATGACCGCCTGGTCGGCCTTTTCGCCCAGGTAGGCTTCGGCGCATTTTTTCAGGTATCCCAGGATGAGGGCCGAGATCTCCTGGGGCGAGATGCTTTTCGCTTCGACCTGGATCTTCACGTCGCCGTTGGGAGCGCTGACCAGCCGGTAGGGGACCTTGTCCGCGACCTGCTGGACTTCCGGGGAGTTGAACTTCCGGCCCATGAGCCGCTTGATGGCGTAGATTGTGTTCTCGGGATTGGTCAAGGCTTGGCGCTGGGCGACATGGCCGATGAGCAGCTCGCCGGCCGAGGTGAAGCTGACGATCGAGGGCGTGGTCGGGAGCCCCTCCAGGTTGGGCACGACCGCCGGCTCCTGCTGGCTGACCGTGGCCACGCAGGAATTGGTCGTGCCGAGATCGATGCCGATGACCTGACCCATCTAGGCGTTCGTCTTTCTGGGGAGCCGGACCTTGACCAGGGCGGGGCGAAGCAGGCGGTCGTGGAGGGTGTAGCCCTTCTGCATCTCCTCGGCGACCTGGGGCTCCTCGACCTCATCCGACTCCTCGGTGGCCAGGGCATGGTGGAGGTTGGGGTCAAACTTGTGATGGACCACGTCCGGAATGGCAGAGACGCCGTGTTTGCCTAAAGTGTTAACGAACTGCTTCTGGATCAGGCGAAGGCCTTCCGGAAGGCCTGAGGCGTCGCCTTCATCGGCCCGGTCCAGGGCCCGCTCCAGGTTGTCCAGGATGGGCAGGACCGTTTTGATGAACTCGGTCAAGGCGTACTGGAGATAGTCGCTCTTTTCACGGTCCAGCCGCTTCTTCAGGTTGTCCATGTCGGCCAGCCGGCGCAGCAGCTGGTCGTGCAAGTCGTCCCGCTCCTTCTTAAGCTGGCGGAGTTCGCCCTCCTTTTTTTTAAGTTTGGACTTGAAGTGCTTGGTCTCTTCGGGATCCGGCTCGGAGGCGGATTCAGCGTGGACGGCAGGGCTGGTTGAGTCGGGCTTGGCCTCCGCGGCCGCCGGTCCGGGAGACGGCGGCGCTTCCGGAACTGGGGAGACGGAGGGGGTGTCGTCCGGGGGAAGCGTCTTTTTCTCCGTCATCGTTTCCTCGTCAATGTGACTCGCTGATGGCCCGGGTCAGCCCCTGGGCGATCCCGTCCACCAGGGGAATGATCCTCCGGTAAGGGATCCGTTTCGGGCCGATGATGCCCAGGGATCCCAGGACCTGGTTGGACGAGCCGTAGTGCGAGAGGATCAGGGTGCAGTCGGCGACATCGGGCAGGTTCACCTCGGACCCGATGAGGACCTTGACCCGGTCGAGCGAGATGAAATCCGATATCAGCCTGGCGAGCTTGGCCTTTTCCTCGAAGTCCCGGAACAGGACCTTCAGCTTTTCCAGGCTGAACTCGCTGGCCTGATCCAGGAGCTTGGACGTGCCTTGAAAGAAGATCTGGTCGGTCTGGTCCTCCTGGAAGAAATAGCTGCGGAGGAGCTCGGCCAGCCGGCCGGCCACGGCCTCGTAGCGCTTTTTGTAGCGGGGCAATTCGCGGAGCAGGTCGGCCCGGACAAAGACAAGGTTCCGGCCGCGGTAATTGGCGGTCAGAAACTGAGAGGCCTCGTCCAGCTCGTTCTGGGTGAAGTATTGGGAGGTCCGGACGATCTCGTTGAGGACCAGGTTGAAGGTGGTCAGGAGGATGACCATCACCTTGTCCTCAGCGACCTTGATGAAGCGAAGGTGGTTGATGGGGATCTTGGAGATACGGGGGGAGATGACAAAACCCAGGTTGTCGGACTGCTCGGCCAGGAGGAGCGACACCCGGTTCAACAGCGAGTTGAAGTCCCCCCGGCCCTGGGTGAGGTCCCGGGCGTAGTTCCGGACCTCGCCCGTGGTGCGGATGCTGTCCAGGAGGCTGTTGACATAGAAACGCAGCCCTTTGTCCGTGGGGATCCGCCCGGCCGAGGTGTGGGGTTTGAAAAGATAGCCCATCTCCTCCAGCTTGACCATGATGTTGCGGATGGTGGCCGGGGAATCGCGGAGGAATCCGGTCTGGGTGATGAGGTCCGAGCTGACCGGCTTGCCCTGGCGGAGATAGCCTTCCACCACCTGTCCCAGGACCTGCTTGTCTTTTTCGCGTAAGCTCAGGCTTGTCATGTATACGACCAGGAAATTTTTATAGCATTAACAGGCGAAAAAATCAACGAACCGGGGCCGGGCCGGGCGCGGTCAATAAATGCGGAGGCCGGCGTAGCCTACGACATGGTCGTAATCGCCGGATGCGTCGCCCGAGGTTTGATACTTGACCAGCTCGGACTTTTGGGCGCCCAACCCGAGGGCGGCTAGGATGGCCGCCGTGGTCGGCTGGACGCCGCACATGGTGATGCCGCGGCTGCGGACGGTCTCGAACAGCCCCTTGGCATCCAGGGCCAGGATCCGGTCGATCGCGAGAAAATCGAGCTTTTTGGCGCTCTCCTGGCTGACGTAATGGCTCATGTCCGTAGAAGCGACGATCAGGACGTCCCCGCCGTATCGATTAACGGCAGCGGCCAGGCCATCCGCCAGGTTCCGCAGGTCATCGAACGTCGTCCTGACATTGACATGGACCGGCACTAGAGACAGGTCCTTCTGAAAAAACTGCAGGAACGGCACCTGGACTTCAAGGGAGTGCTCGTTTTCGTGGGCATCGACCGCGGCTTCGGCCAGGGGGCAGGCCTCGAGGAGAAGGCCGCTGAGTTCCCGATGGATGGAAACATCCCCTAGGGGAGACTCCCATACGCCCTCGGCCATGACCGAAAAGAGCGCCCGGAAATGATCATGCGGAGCGCCCAGGATGATGACCGCGGGAGGGATGCTCACCGAAGAAAAAACCGCGCCGGCCACTGAGCCGGAATAGACATACCCCGCATGGGGCGAGACGACGGCCGACGCTTTGACCTTATCCGCCGCCGGGACGGTCAGGGCTTGGAGCATGCGGAGCAGCTCTGATTTTCCCCCCGGATAGAATTCCTGGGGATACCGGTTGAAGGAGGCGCGCCGCCTCAGGACGGACTGGCCTGGATTGCCCATCTTGAGCTTAAGATAGCCGTCTCCCCCGCCCTTGTCAAATCGGCATGGGTCTGGGGCGAGGGTCAGGCGGTCCCGCGTTCCTCCCGGAAGGAAATGCCCCTGCGCTTCAATTCCTCGAGCACGGGCTCATAGACTTCGGGCAAGACCGGGATCTGGACTCCGGGCGACTTGATCTTCCCCTGGAGGATGAGCTTGGCGCCGATGGCCGCGGGCAAGCCCACGGTCCGGGCCATGGCCGAGTCGCCGTGAGGGACGCCGAAATCGACCAGGGTCGAGACGATCTTGTCCGCTCGCCCGCCCGGGAATACCGCCTTGAACGTATGCTGGAGGACGACCATGTCCCGTTCGCCCGGAGCGTATTTGAGCTTGTCGGCCATGAGAGAGGCCAGGACTTCGAGCGGAGGGGCGGTTTTGGCCGGGACGGCTTCGGAGCTGAACAGCCCGAGCCACTCCAGGCGGCGTATGACGTCGGAGTCGGCGGGAAGGGACAGCGCCCCAGCGGCGGCACTCTTGACGTCTTCCGCAGAGGCGGCCTCGAGCCTTTCCTGCAGGAATCCTTCGAAGGTCGTTCCGGCCCAGGCCCGGGGCGTCTCGTCCAGCCAGCCCAGGCTCCGGACGGCCTTGATCGTCCGGCACCAGCCGTCGTAGCGAAGCGTGCCGCGGAGCATGGTGCCCGTTTCCGGGATTCCGTACAGCTGGATATAGGGTAGCGAGTCTCGGTTGGGGTAGCCCTCGAACTCGGGCAGTCCTTTTACCCGGATCGTCGGACAGGAATCGAACACACGCTCGGCCGGGATCTCGACCTCCCGTCCGTCCTGGAAATATTTGGCCGAGTTGTTCCCGGCCCGCAGGACCCCCGACGGGCTCCAAGAGAACTTGTACCGCCAGGGATTGGTGTCGGCCTCGGGCGCGGGCAGGCCTCCGCAAAAGGAAATGAATTCCTGGACGCGTCCTCCCCGGCCCCGGATGTCATGGATGATCCGCATGGACTCCATGTGGTCGATTCCCGGGTCGAGGCCGATCTCGTTCAGGAAAACCAGGCCTGAACTCTTGGCCTCGGCGTCCATCGCGGCCATGGCCGGGCTGACGTAAGAGGCCGTGACCAGGTGTTTCTTATGCTTCAGGCAATGGGTTGCGATCTTGGGATGGTAGGGAAAGGGCGCCAGGCTGACCGTGAGGTCGGCGCCGGCCACGGCCGCGTCGAGCTGCGGTTCGTCGTCGAGGTTGATCACCCGGGCATTGCCCCGGGGATGACGGCCGACCAGCTGACGCGGCTTGTCGGCCTCGATATCGGCCACTTCCACGAAAAAATCTGGCTGGCCGAGAAGGTACTCGACCAGCGGCCGGGCCACCATGCCGGCCCCGACGACGAGGATGCGTTTCATTGAGCTTCCTTTCGGTTCAGCAGACGAAGGACTGCATGTACCGATAATCGGGCGTGAACCGGCCCTGGAAGAGGATGACCGCCCGGCGCAAAGGCTTGGGCAGAAGGCAGTCTTCGAAGCTGCGGCTGAAATCGGCCGCGGCCAGGACGGGCATGAATTCTTTCAGGACCTGGCTGAAGAACACCGAGGACTCGAGCGGGATCTCGGCAGGGAGGTTGTAGACAGACAGGACGACCGGTCCGCGTCCCTTGAATCCGTCGCGCGCCTTGCCCCGCCGGGGGTCGTAGACATAGACCGGGTTCTGGGGATGAGTGGGCTTGACCGTGCTCTCCATCGCGCCGTTGATGTCGCAGCTGATGTCGCCGATGACCTTCAGCCGGGGGGGCTTGGGCTTTCCGTACAGCTTGGCCAGCGCCGCACGGGTCACGAACCGGGGATACTTGGGTGTCCAGAAGATGCAGTTGACGAGGAGGGTGAGATACGGGAGCGAATGGGCCAACCGCGGCCGGTAGCGCTCCGGATGGTCGTAGTAATCCTGAAGAACAAAGGAACCTGTCCCCTTCCGAGGCTCGACCATGTCTTCCTCTCGAAAAACGGTGAGGTACACCCGGCTGGCGGAGTAGTTCCGTGTCTTGAACAGGCCGGCCAGGTCCCTGGGCTCGACCCTCTCCAGGGGCAGCAGGTTCAGGATCTCCTGGGCGCCTAGGGACGAATGGCCGTAGCCGGCGATGCCGATGACGAGCGGCGCCAGCCCGGGCGGGAGCCCTTTGGTTTTAATCTGCCAACCCACCTGCTCGACCGCCTCCTTGGCCGCAACCAGGCTCTCATAGCGCAGGGCGTGCCGGACCCGGCTGAAGGGATTGCTCGCATGCTCCAAGCGCAGCCTTTGGCCGAGGGCCCACAGGGAATCGATCATCCCCGCCAGTCCGGCCTGCTTGCCGAAGAACACCAGGCGGCGGCCCTGGCCGTCGACGATCTTTTCGTAATCGATTAGGGTGCATTTCTTGCCGATGAGCCGCCGGAGCATGGGCATGTTCTGGGGCTGGCCCTTGGCCGTGTGGGAGAAGAACAGATAGACTTTCCCCGGCAGGATCTTCGTCAGGGGGATTTCCTTGAGGGCGACGATGATGTCGCAGTCGGAGAGGTCGCCCGTGATCCGGGCCCCCTCGCGACGGTAATCCTCGTCGCCAAAAACGCGCAAGGTCGAGGCCTCGACCGAAATGCTGAGGCCTTGCCCGGAGATGAGCTCCCGGACGTGGCTGGGGATCAACGGCGCGCGCCTTTCTCTCAAGATCTTTTCTTCGCCGCGCAAACCGAGCCTGAGGGTCATGGTCGAGGGTTCCTTTCAAAAAAACGAAAAAAGATTATGGCACAAAGGCCTCCGGCCGGTCAACCCGGCTCAGCTTGACTTCGGATGGCTTTCTGGCTTAAGAAGAAATCAGGGGAATCGGCTCAACTGGCTTGATATCGGGACCCCAGGGAGGATATCACATGAAAATACTCGTTTTTGGCGGATCCGGGAAGATCGGTCGGGCAGTAGCCTGGGACCTGGCCTCGGACAAGGATGTCGAGGCCATCGGCCTGGTCGGACGGCATCGGGCCACCCTCCAAGCCACCAAGGATTGGGTCGGGAGCAAGAAGATCGTCATCCATGCCCTGGACATCGGCCGGAAAAAGGATGTCATCGCCCTGATGAAGAAGTACGATGCTTCCGCCTGTGTCCTTCCCGACCGGAAGACGAGCTACAAGATCCTGCACTGCTCCGTCGAGGCCGGAGTGTCCGGCGTCGACGCCCTGGAGGAGTTCCACCGCACTCCCGACCCCTACGAGATCGAAGGCCTGGAAATCCCCAGGGGGATGACCCTCGCCACGTATGCCGACTGGCTACATCGCCAGGCCTTGAAGAACGGGGTCACCATTATCGATGGGATGGGATTCGCGCCCGGGATCAGCAACGTCACTTGCGGCCAGGCGATCCGGAACCTGGACACGGCCGAGAAGGTCGTCGCCCGGGTCGGAGGCATCCCCTCCAAGGAGGCGGCCGCCAAGCACCCTCTCCGGTACATGATCACCTGGGCCTTCTGGCATGTCCTCCGGGAATACATGATCAAGCTGAAGGTCATCAAGAACGGCCGGGTCGTCGAGGTCGAAGCCGCCACCGACCTGGAACAGTTCCGGTTCAACCGGCTGGGAAAGAACGAGGAGCTGGAGTGCGCCGTGACTCCGGGGATGCCCAGTTTCCTCCTCACCCGGCCGACCCTCAAGGAGTTCGCTGAAAAGACCGTCCGCTGGCCGGGCCACTGGCAGGGGATCCTGACCCTCAAGGAATGCGGCCTCTTGGACGTCAAGCCCGTGCGTTTCGGCCAGGCCCGGATCGCTCCCCGGGAGTTCCTATCGCATCTCCTCACCCCCCGGCTCCAGCCCAATCCCGGCGAGACGGACGTGTGCGTCATGTACAACACCGTGGAGGGGCTGAAGGACGGAAAGCGAACCCGAATCGAATATTTCATGTGGGACGAGGCCGACCCGAGACACAACATCTCCTCCATGATGAGGGTGACCGGGTTCCCGGTGGCCATCACCGCCCGGATGCTGGCCAGGAAGATGATCAAGGAAACGGGCATCGTCGCGCCCGAGGACGCGTTCTACGGGGACGTCCACCGGCGGTTCATGGCCGAGCTCGAACACCGGAACATCCGCATCCTCGAGGTCACAACGGAGATCTGACCGGAGCGGGGCGTCCGCAACGGCGGCGTTCCGGCCGCGGCCATTCAGCATGATCCGATTTTTCAATACGCTCGGCGGCCGGCAGGAGGACTTCCAGCCCCTCCTCCCGGGACGGGTCGGGCTCTACACCTGCGGCCCGACGGTCTATGACACTCCGCACATCGGCAACTACCGAGCCTACGTCTTCGAGGACCTGCTCAAGCGTTTCCTCAAATTCATGGGATTGGCCGTGACCCACGTCATGAACATCACCGACGTCGACGACAAGACGATCAAGGGAGCCAACCTCCGGGGTGTCAGCCTCAGGGAATACACTGCGGCCTACACCCAGGCCTTTTTCGACGGCCTCCGGGCCCTGAACATCCAGCCGGCCGACGTCTACCCCCGGGCCACGGAGCACATTCCGGAGATGGCGGCCCTCGTCCAGGGCCTGCTCGAAAAAGGCTTCGCCTATGAAAAGGACGGGTCGGTCTATTTTTCCATCGCCAAGTTTCCGGGCTACGGCCGGCTGTCCAAGATCAGCCTGGACGGGCTGAGGCCGGGTCAGCGCGGCGAAGCCGACGAATACGAGAAGGACAGCGTCCATGATTTTGCCCTGTGGAAGAAGAGCAAGGCGGGCGAGCCGTCCTGGGAGAGCGGCCTGGGCCCGGGCCGTCCCGGCTGGCACATCGAATGCTCGGCCATGAGCTCCAAGTACCTCGGCCCGACCTTCGACATCCACTGCGGGGGAGTGGACAACATCTTTCCCCACCACGAGAACGAGATCGCCCAGTCCGAGGCGTTTTCCGGGAAGCCCTTCGTCCGGTACTGGCTGCACTGCCATCACCTGGTCGTGGACGGGGAAAAGATGTCGAAGTCCAAAGGGAACTTTCACACCTTGGGCGACATCCTTCAAAGGAACATCGACCCCCTGGCCGTCCGGTTCCTGCTTATCGGAACTCATTACCGGAAAACGCTGAATTTCACCTTCGAGGCCCTGGACCAGGCGGCCGCGTCCCGGAAGCGGATCATCGACTTCCTCTACGAGCTCGACCATCGCCCCCTCCCCGAGGGCCGGACCGCTGAATGGAACGAGCGCGTCGATGAGGCGCTCAATCGTTTTGAGCGGGGCCTCGCCGACGACCTGAACATTTCCGCGGCCCTGACCGCGGTCTTCGAGCTCATCCGCTCAGCCCACGCCGGCCTGGCGGCGGACCGGGTGGGACAGGAAGACGCTCGGACTCTCCGGTCGGGCCTGGCGCGAATGGACGAGGTCCTGGGCGTCCTCCCCCCGCAAAAAACCGTCACGCTCGAGGACAGGGTCCGGCAAAAGATCGAGGAAAGAGAGGCCGCCCGCCGCGCTAAGGATTTCCGCCGGGCCGATGAGATCCGGCAGGAGCTCCTGGCCGAGGGAGTCGTCCTTGAGGACACGCGCGACGGAGTGCGCTGGAAGCTGATGAGACCCGATGGACGAGCTTCCTAGCGCTCACGCCCTCGGCCGAACCGGGGAAGAGGCCGCCGTCGCCTTTTTAGAAAAAAACGGCTACCGGGTCGAGGCGGCGGGCTTCCGCCTTCTCCGAGGAGAGATCGACATCATCGCTTACGACGGGCCGACCCTGGTGTTTATCGAGGTCAAGACCCGGAGCGGGGAGGAATTCGGCCGGCCGGAAGAATCCGTGAATCCCGCCAAGCAGAGGCAGATCCGGAAGATCGCCGCCGGATACCTGGCCAAGAACCGGATCCCTGAAAGCCGGACACCCTGCCGGTTCGACGTCCTGTCCCTCGTCCGGGAAGCCGGGTCCGGATTCCGCATCCGCCACTTCAAGAATGCGTTCTAATCCTAAAGGCCATAGATCGAGGAGGATTCCTTCATGCGACTCACCCGCTCGGCACTCGTCCTGATTTTAACCGTCATCCTGGGAATCGGCGGGAGCGGAACGCTCTCAGCCCAGGGAGCCCTGCCCACGCCCGAGGAGGTCCTGGGATTCAAAGTCGGGGCCGATTATCATCTGGCCACCTACACCCAGGCCGTTCAGTATTTCCGGCTGCTGGCCAAGAATTCGGACCGGGTCAAGCTGTTCGACATGGGCCTGAGCTCCATGGGACAGACGATGACCTATGCCGTCATCTCCGCCCCGGACAATCTGGCCCGGCTGGACGAATATAAAGGAATGATGCGCCGGCTGTCCCTGGCCCGCGACCTGGAGCCCGAGGAAGCCCGCCGTCTGTCCCGGGAGGCCAAGGCCGTGATCTACATCGACGGCGGCCTGCACGCCTCGGAATGCGCTCCGGCCCAGCACAACATCCAGCTGGCCTACGACCTGGTCTCGGCCCAGGACGAACGGAGCCTGCGCATCCTGCGGGACGTCATCCTGGTCCTGGTCTTCCCCAACCCGGACGGGATGAACCTCCTGGCCGAATGGTACCACCCCAACGTCGGGACGCCCTACGAGGTCTCGCCCATGCCGCGCCTTTATCATAAATACGCCGGGCACGACAACAACCGGGATTCCTATATCGGGGCCTTGGCCGAGACCCGCAACCTCAACATCCTGGTCAACCGGGAATGGTTCCCGGTGATCCTCTTCAACCACCACCAGACGGCGCCCTTCCCGGCCCGGATCTGGACTCCGCCCAATTCCGAGCCGACCAACCCCAACGTCCATCCCCTCCTCGTCCGCTGGCAGAACCTGATCGGCTCGGCCATGGGCGCGGCCTTCGACAGCGAGGGCAAGGAAGGCGCCATCTCCCGCATCCTGTTCGATACCTGGTATCCGGGCTATATGACCCAGGTCCAGGATTCGCACAACATCATCTCCATCCTGACCGAAACAGCCCTGTACGAGTACGCCACCCCGCATTTCTACACCGTGCAGGATTTCCCCCAGACCTACCAGGACCTGACCATGTCCGCCTTCTACCCCAATCCCTGGAAGGGCGGCTGGTGGCGTCTTAAGGATGCCGTGGATTACTGCCTGACGGCCTCCCTGTCCGTCCTGGACATCGGCTCCAAGTTCAAGGAGGAGCTGCTGTTCAACAAGTACCAGATGGCCCGGGACGTAATGAGCCGGTTCCGGAACGAGCCGCCCTACGCCTGGATCATCCCCCGCCGCCAACATGACCTGCCCTCGGTCGTTCTGCTGCTCAAGCGGATGATCGAGTTGGGGGTCGAGGTCTGGGCCGCCGAGGAGTCCTTCACCAGCGACGGGCTGTCCTACCCGGCCGGGACCTTCATCATTCCCATGTCCCAACCGTTCGCCCTGTTCATCAAGAACATCTTCGAAGAGCAGCGCTACCCCGACCTGAGGAAATACCCCGACCTGTGGCAGGGCATCGTCCAGTCCAAGAAGATCGAGGGCGCGCCCTTCGATTCCTACGACATGATGGGCTGGACTCTCCCCTACCAGTTCGGAATGACCGCCGTCCCCGCCCAAACCCCGCTGTCGGTCCGGATATCCCCCCAAGCCAAGCCGTCCTGGTTCGAGGCCGCCGCCCCGGAATCAGGAGGCTTCGGCTATCTCATTCGGCCCGAGGCCAACAACAGCCTGACCGCCGCAGCCCGGCTCCTCAAGCAGGGAGCCCGGGTGGTGCGGGCCAAGAGTCCGTTCACCGTCCAGGGCTCAAGTTATCCGGCCGGAACGTTCCTCGTCCCGTCCGGAAGATCCGCCGGACGGAGCGATATGTCCCGACTGGCCGCCGACCTCGGCGTCACGATCGCAGCCTGTCCCGGCCTGCCCAAGGTCGAGACGATGGTCCTCAAGACGCCCCGCCTGGCAGTCTATCAGTCCTGGGTCCCGAGCGAGGACGAGGGCTGGACGCGCCTCATCCTGGAGCAGTATGAGATCCCCTTTACCGTGCTGCACGACGGCGATATCAAGGCGGGTCACCTCAAAGCCAACTACGACGCTCTCATCATCCCCGACCATTGGACCGCGGAATTGATCACGGACGGCTTTCCCAAAGGGATGGTGCCTCCCCCGTACACGGGCGGCCTGACGGCGAACGGCCTCCGAAACCTGAAGAAGTTCGCCGAGGAGGGAGGGACGCTCATCTTTCTGAACTCCGCCTGCAACGTCGCCCTGAGCTCGTTCGGCCTGCCCGCGCGCAACGCGCTCAAGAACGTCAAGCGGGAGGAATTCGTCTGCGGGGGTTCGATCCTGCGCCTGGAGGTCGACGCCTCCCATCCCGTCGCCTACGGCCTGACCGCGGAGACCGCCGGGGTCTTTTCCCAAAGCTGCGCCTTCGAGATCCTGCCTTCTTATGAATCCAAGAGGGAAACGCGCAGCGTGGCCAAGTACGCCGCGGAAGGCCTGCTGATGAGCGGCTACATCTTCGGGGAGCGCCTCATCCAGAGCAAGAGCGCGATCCTGGATGTTCCGATCGGCCTGGGACGGGCGATCCTGATGGGCGTTCCCGTGCAGTACCGCGGCCAATCCTACGCCACGTTCAAGCTCCTGTTGAACTCGGTGTTCCTGGCCGCGGCCCAGTGACCGCTCAGTCGAGCTTCTCCACGATCGACCGGTCCCGGGACTCGTCGGCCAGGGTCCTCATGGTCCGGCCGAGCGCGGGATGGACGACCCGCGGAGCGATCTCCCGGAGCGGCACGAGCACGAAATTTCTCAGGTGAAGACGCGGATGGGGAACGGTCAGCCGCCGCGTTCGGACCGCCTGCCCGGACGCGAGCAGGATGTCGATGTCGATCCGGCGGGGACCGTTGCGGAGCGTCCGCTTGCGTCTCATGGCCTTCTCGATGCTCTGGGCAACGTCCAGAAGTCCGGCGGCGGGAAGGTCTGATTTCGTCTCCAGGACCTGATTGTAGAACCAAGGCTGGCCGGCGAAGCCCTTCGGCTCGGTGCGGTAGATTGACGAAGCCCGGCGAACGCGGATCCCAGCTTTTTCCAGCAAGGCCACGGCCCGGGTGAGATTCTTCCTTCGGTCGCCCAGGTTGCTCCCCAGCCCCAGGAAATAGCGGGCGGCTTTGGGCATATCAGGGAAAGATCAGCCCGAATCTCTTGAGGACGCGCAGGACGGCCAGGGTGGCCCACAGGCGGTCATCGGCCGAGGTCTTGGCCGGCCTCGGCTCCCAGAAACCGGCCGCATTCTGGCGACGAACGAGCCACTCCAGCCCCGACCAGACCCCGGCCCCGTCAGGACGGAAATTCAGCCGGGCCAGGGCATCCAGGTTGCTGAGAATATTGACTTCCCGGAACGGATAGAAAATTTCATCCCAACGGTTCAAGCTTGCGGCCTCGGCCGAACCCTTGGCCTTCATCAGTCGGTCCTGGACCCAATCCCCGGCCCGGCGGGCTTCCCGGCTGTCGCGCCAGCGCGCCGACTCGGCCAAGGCCCTCAGGGCGATGCTCGTGGCCCGCAGCGAGGAGCTGCGGGACCTTGGCTTTCGGGGCTGCCTCGCTGCTCCGGTTCCCGGCTGAGACGGCGGGGCCGACCAGCCGCCGTCGGCGGACTGGCTTTTCAGAAGCAGCCGGAAACCCTTCTGCACCCGGGCATCGTCATCCAGCCCGAAGCGGCACAGAAATTCCAGGGCCAAGCCGTGGCCCAGGAGAGACGGTTCCGACCAGCACTCCCCCCCGAGGAGGCCTTCCCGGCTTTGGGCGGCCAGGACGTAGCTGATCGCCTTGCCGATCGCAGCCTGGCCGGCATCGCAGCCGAAATCATACAGCCTCAGGCTGTTGCTGATGGTCTCGAAGAATTGGCTGTTCGGAGTGCCCGGGGCGCAGGGTCCGGCTTTCTTCGACCGCCAGCAGCCGTCCGTACCCTGGCCCTCCAGGATCCGGATGCGTTCGGCATATTTTTCGAGGGTGCGGTATTCCCGCTCGGCCGATACGGACAGGATGTCCTTTTTGAGCCAGTAGAGGATCGGCAGCGTTCCCCGGGCCAGGAGAAATTCGATCGCCCGTGCCGATTTTTTCTCGAGGAGCGCGGAGCTCCTGGGGCTGAGGATGGGCTTTTTTCGGAGCCGGGAGGCCGCGGCCGGAGCGCTCATGGTGTCACTCCGCGTCTGGCCGGACCGTAGAGAACCCGGCCGGGCTTTTTTCCGGTGCGGCCGGCCGGTTCGATAACGGGCTCTCCGTTGACGAAAACATAATCGAGGCCGGCCGGGTAGCGGTGGGGGTCCTGAAAAGTGGACCGGTCCTCGAAGCGCGTCGGGTCGAAAACGACGATGTCCGCCCACATCCCCGGCTTCAGGGTTCCCCGGTCGCTGAGCTTCAGGACTTCGGCCGGAAGCGAGGTCATTTTTCTGATCGCTTCCTCGAGGGTCAGCGTCCTCCGATCCTTGACATACCGGCCGACGACCCGGGGAAAAGTTCCATAAGCGCGCGGATGAGGGCTGCCCGCCCGGAATCGCGTCGGCCCTGCGTCGGAAGCGATCATGACGTCTGGACGGCGGATCAAGGCTTCTACGTCGGCTTCGTCCATCTGAGTGAAAGCGGCCATCGCCCCCCCGTTCGTTTCCAGCTCGATCAGCAATTCAGCGCCGGCCTCGGCGGTCGGCCGGACTCCCCGGCGAGCGAGGATCTGTTCAACAGTCAGGCCTTCGTAGTTCGGATGGGCGGGATAGAAGCCGATCACGACCGCCCTCAGGGTGTTGACTCCGCGCGCGGACCGGAACCGCTTGGCTACGACCGAGGACTTGACGCGCTCGAAGATGTCCGGATGTCTCAGCTTCGCCGCGAAGCCGGACGGGCCGTCCTCGGTGCTCCAGGGCGGGAAGCTGCCGGTCAGTCCCATGAACGAAGCGGTGTAGGGGTAGAGGTCGAGCGTCACCCCGACGCCCAGGCGGCGGGCTTCCTCGAGCGGCTCGGCGATGAGGTCCAGCCGTCCCCACACAGCCTCATCAGCGAGCTTGATGTGGGAGATCTGGACGCGCATTTTTTCCCGACGGCCGACTTCCACCGCCTCGCGGATGGCCTTGGAAACATCCAGGTCTTGGTTCCGGAGATGGGTGGCGTAAAGGCCTCCCAAACGTCCGGCCGCCCCGGCCAGGCCGCACACTTCCTCGGTGTCGGAGTGTCTCCCCGGCATGTAGGAGAGCCCCGTGGACAGACCCAGGGCTCCGGACATCATCTCCTCTACGATCAAGGCTTTCATCCGCCTCATGTCTTCAGCCGTCGGGGGCGAGGTCCGGCCGGCCATGACCTTTTCTCGGACGGTGTTGTGTCCGGCGAAGACTCCCCAGTTCGGCGCGATCCCCTCTTTTTGTGCGCGCCGGAAAAAACCCCGGAGAGGATAGGGATGACGACCGCAGTTCCCGCCGACGACCGTGGTCACGCCCTGGCGGATGAAATTTTCGGCCAGAGCGAGGCCGAGCAGGTCGCCGTCGCAATGAGTGTGGATGTCGATGAAGCCCGGGGCGACCACGCGGCCTTTGGCGTCGATCGTCCGAAGCGCCTGAAACCGGTCCAATCGGCCGATGGCGGCGATCCTTCCCCTGACGATGCCCAGGTCGCCTGGGAATGCGGATCGTCCTGTTCCATCCAGCAAGAGTCCGTTGACGATAAGGCAATCGAATGCAGGAGTCCGGGCTGCGGTCACTCCCCCGCTGAGGCCGATCGCGAGCAGAATCGGGAGGATAAAGAGAGACGGTCCCAGGGCCTTAAATGGATAGCGAATCATGAACATAAGTATTTTATTCCGCAAGAGATAGACTGTCAATCGCCGGGTCTGCCCCGGCCTGACCCGGATAGTCATTCAGGCCGGGGAAGCTGCTTTTCGTCGATCACAAGCCGGTACGGCGGCCGGATCCACCATCGCTGTTGTCCGGGACCCAGCTTGCCCACAGAGCGGCGGCCGAGCAGGAGGTAGAGCTCCGGTCCGGCCGGCCGGACAATGAGGACCGTTTTCAGTCCGCCGAGCGGACCGGCCAGCCAGCGGAAGGCTCCGAGCTTCTCGACCCAGCGGTAAAGGGGACGAATCAGCCTGAAGAGTTGAAGCCATGCGGAATTCAGGCCTCTCAATCCGCTGCCGATGAGGCGGCCGGACGCGCCCGAAGCCAAGCGCCTGGACCACGCTTTCCTTCGGACGCGGAGGACTTTGCCCACGATATCGTCGGCGGTGAGGGGCCAAGGGTCGGCCCGGGTGTTGTTGTCGCCCCGGGCGATGTAGCATCCGTTCCGAAACAAGACAAGGCGATGGGTGATGAACCGCGTTTCTTTCGGCGGCGAAAAAACGACGATGTCCCCCACCCGGATGCGCGTCCCTCGATAGGGCTCGGCTTCGAGCACGTCGCCCGATCGAAGCAGCGGCCGCATGCTGGGGCCGATGATGTTGAAATACAGCAGGCGGCCTTCCGGGTCCTGGAACCGCGTCGAACGGACGGTTTCGGGTTCGGGTTCGGACATGTGAAGGCGGCTGCTCTCGTGATGAGGGAAAGTGGTAGCGGGGGTTGGATTTGAACCAACGACCTCCGGGTTATGAGCCCGACGAGCTACCTGGCTGCTCTACCCCGCGTTGGAGAACATCATTATATCTGTTTTTCGTGTTTTGTCAAAAACAATTTTTTTTCGT